>Ga0208373_1001975_pt1 | contig 24527 bp, 17 predicted proteins | sample RifOxyC2_FD_184036 | JGI IMG/M metagenome (GOLD analysis project Ga0208373, IMG submission 184036) | Soil microbial communities from Rifle, Colorado - Rifle Oxygen_injection C2 (SPAdes) | ecosystem: Environmental > Terrestrial > Deep subsurface > Rock core/Sediment | place: Rifle, Colorado... | reverse complement strand
GAAATTGTTTCTCGGTTAAATCCGAGGGGTAGGATTTCCTTTTTTGTTTTTGTTGTTGCATAAGAGTACAAGGTTAATTGACTTTATACCCTTATTTTACAACAAAATTAGTTTTGCAACCATCTCAATATTTTTTTAAGTTTGTCAATGATTTTATGGTAAATGATTTTGAAAGATTTTGAAAGATTTTTATAAAATTATCCGCCGACGGCCGGGTTGAGTGCTATAAAACAGCCGGCCAAACCAAGTTACCGGCTGTTTGAGCGATTATTTGAGTTTTTTTATCCAACACCTTTTTAATACCTTCAAGAAAATGTGCTGGATTTACTGCAGTTTAGCTGATCGGGCGTCCATCAGTTTTTTAACAATGGCAATAAATTCGGTAAAAGGCACCGGCCAGAGATCTTCCTGGCCGCGAATTCTAACCAGTAGTTTGTCGGAATTCATTTCTTTGTCTCCGATAACTAGAGTGTAGGGAATTTTTTCTTTGGCCGCGTTGCGGATTTTTTTACCGACCGATTCATCAGATAAATCAGTTGCTACTCTTAAATTTTTTGCTTTAAATTTTTCGGCCAACTGCTGACAAAATTCCAGATGAACTTCGCCGACCGAGAGGATTTTAATCTGGATAGGGGAGAGCCAGAGCGGGAAATTGCCGGCGTAGTGCTCAATTAAAATACCCAAAAACCTTTCGGGCGAGCCGACAATGGCTTTGTGGATCATCACCGGTGTTTTTTTTTGGCCGTCGGCATCAGTATAGCTTAAGCCAAAGCGGTTAGGCATGTTAAGATCAAGCTGGATGGTGGAAATTTGCCATTGGCGTTTTAAGGCGTCTTTGACCATAATGTCCATTTTAGGGCCGTAAAAGGCAGCTTCGCCTTCGGCTTTTTCAAATTTAATCTCGTTATCAATCAGTAGCTGTTCCAGTTTTTGCTGGGACTTTTGCCAAATATTTTCATCACCCAGATATTTTTCTTTTTGTTCGGGATCCCATAAGGAAAGCCTGACAAAATAATCAAGTCCGTAAATGGCCAGGGCTTGTTTAACAGCGGCCAAAAGCTGTTTAAATTCTGTTTCAATTTGATCTTCCCGACAGAAACAATGGCTGTCATCCTGACAAAAGCATCTGAGTCTGGTTAAGCCGGAAAGTTCTCCAGGTTTTTCATCACGGAATAAATTGGCCGTATCGGAAAATCTGATGGGCAAATCACGGTAGCTTCTTTTTTGGGCAGCGTAAAGCTGGGTGTGCTGAGGGCAGTTCATGGGTTTTAGAAAGTATTCTTCGTCGCTATAATGAGACTTAACCATCAGCATATCATTTTTGAATTTGTCATAATGGCCCGAAATTTTGAATAAGTCAGCCTTGTTGACTTGGGGAGTGTGGACTTCTTCATAACCGATTTTACTTTGCAGTTCATTGGACAAAGCGATTATTTGATTACGGACGAAAGCTCCTTTGGGAGTGTAAAGCGGCATGCCCGATCCAACTAAATCCGAAAACACAAACAACTCCATTTCTTTGCCCAGCTTGCGGTGGTCGCGTTTTTCCGCTTCGGCCATCATGGTCAGATAATCATCCAACTCTTTTTTAGCGGCGAAGGCGACGCCGTAAATGCGGGTAAGCATTTTGTTTTTTTCATTACCCCGCCAATAAGCGCCGGCAATTTTAGTCAGTTTAAAGGCATCGGCATTAATTTCTTGGGTTGATTTTACATGAGGCCCTTTACATAAATTTTCAAACCAATCGGATTTATAAAAACTGACATCTTTTTCTCCAGCTTTTTTTAGATCCTCGATCAGTTCGGTTTTGTATGGGTCACCCTGGTAGAGCTTTAAGGCATCATTAAAATTCATGGCATGCTGTTCAAATTTAATGCCCTGTTTGATGAATTGTTTAATGCGTTTTTCCAATTTAGGAAAGATTTCACTGGAAATGCTTTCCGGCAGATCATAGTCTTGGTAAAAGCCATTTTCAATAAACGGACCAACGCCTAAACCGGTTTTTGGATAAAGTTCCATAATGGCCATACTCATTAAATGAGATAGAGAATGGCGGATCTTGTCCATTTGGTCATCTTGTTTCATATATTTTTTTGTAAGTTAATAGTAATCAGTTAGTAGATTGTAGGGAATAAAAAATCCCGTTCCGCAGCTACCAAAAATATTTGATAAATACAGGACGAGATTCTCCATGAAGTGGACGTTTTACGTCACTTTAGGTTAAACACGCGGTTCCACCTGGTTTTCCTCCAAAGCTTTAGCCAAGAAGGACGCTCAATTTAATTGTCACCTGAGCTTAGCGATCTTTAAGCGATCAGACAGCCAATTCGGCTGCCAGCCAGTTGGTAGCTGACTCAATAATTCAGGCAAAATTAAGTATAATTTGCTCCACCGGTTTTTGTCAAGTTTTTTGGATTATCTGGCAGCGCCTTGGCTAAGATTGGCGCTGATTTATTTGACTATTTCTATATTAATATGGTCTTCCAGGGTGGGCAGGAATTTTGTCCAGAACGGCAAACGGATGGCAGCCGTTTCCACGCCGCTCAGGTTATCCAGGTAAGTTTCGGCTTCTTTTTTGCTCAAGCCTTTAAGCTGGCTTTTATCCAAATTAACCGTGGCGACTGATAAAGAAAACTCGCCTTTAATCTGGGCCAGGAGGTTTTCCGTGTTGTCGTCCAGGAAGGTGATGTTATAGGTAAAACTGTCGTAGTTAATTTTAGTCAGAGCGCCGTTTTGGCTGTAACTGTCGGGCAGGCTGGCCACGGCTTGTTTTTTCAAGTTATCAAAATTAATGGCCAGCGCCTTAACCGCCAGTGCCAAAGAAACGGTAAAATTGGCTTGTCCGCTGCCAGCCTGTTCGGAAGAGGATGATTTAATCACCGTGGTGTTTAGGGAATCGTCAATAATGGTTTGGTCAGCAGAGAGATTTTTTGCCAGTTCGTCTTTAGCCTGGGTCAGGAGCTGGCTGTAGAGGTGGTTCGTAGCCTGATCAATAACTGCCTGGGTAATCTGGTGTTTAGCGGAGGTCTGCCTGACCATGCTACCGCCGCCTTTGGCGTAGACATACTGGTTGCGCCAGGCCGATAAGGCCGGCAAAGAAAAATCGGTGTCGGAAATTTCATATGCCGCGCCGGGCTGGTCGGCTTCTACTTCAACTTCTATTTTGCCTTTGGCCGGAATGGTCACCCCGTCCAACAGCCTGAAAATCAAACCTGCAGGCGAAGCGAAACGGGTTCTGGCGATCAGCGGTTGCGGTTGCGAATAGTCGTTATAAACAGTCAGGCGGCCCCTGGCCTTATCCGCGGTCAGGGAAATTTTTTCAGCCGGAAATTCCTGGCTGGCCTCAACGGTGGTCTCTAAAATATCCCCGGCAATCCTTTGGTTGTCTAAGAGTCCGTCTTGGCGGCTGACCTCACCTGCCACCTGGACGACAAAACCGACGTTTTGTTCGGCGTAACTGGGAGTGATCAAAACGGTCGCCTGAGACAGGGCAAAGTAGAGAATGGCCGCCACCAGCATAAAGGCTAAAAAGCTAAAGGCAACAATGAGATTTTTGTAGCCGGTCTTAATAATTTTAGTCGGCCGCGGCGACAGTTTACCTGGTTTTTGAGACATATGATTTGCTATTGGCAAGTATATAGAATAAGGCCGAGTTTGTCTATGAGTCAGGTTTTCTTCTGGTGATGCCTGGCAATACCAAACAAGGTGCTCAATTTATTATTTAAAAATGAGGCTCTGGGCGCCTAAAAGTTGTTGGAGTTCGCTGATAAGTTCCGGTCCGTAGGCGACTGATTTTTCCAGCTTGATTTTTTTGCTTTGTCCGTTCTGGCGCAGTTCAAGATAAATCGGCTGAGGCCCGGGATATTTTTCCATGATTCTTTTGAGTTCCGGAATGGCCATGGAGGATTTTTCGGGCGCAATCATCAGAGTTAAAATTTGCTGAGCTAAAACTTCCGGGTTGAGAATTTTAACGTTATCGCACAGTATCTTAGGCGCGCTGTCTTTTTCGGAAATTTTCCCCTGGACAATAACCATTTCGCCTTCCTGCCAGAAATCCCTGGTTGATTCCAGAATTTTAGGAAAGACCAAAACTTCCACACTACCCGCGGTATCTTCCAAAGTGATAAACATCATCGGCTGGCCGTTGCGGGTAATGACTTTTTGAATTTTTTGAACAACGCCGGCTACTTTAACGGATTGCCCGGACGGGCAGTTGCCCAGAGTTTTGGTTAAAAGCAGATCGGGGGGCAGTAAATGCCTGATTTCATCCAGAGGGTGTTCGGAAATGTAAATGCCCAGGAGTTCTTTTTCCCAAGCCAGCCTTTGTTGTTTATTGACCGGTTCGGCCGCTTCCAGGTTCAGGGTTGGTTTGGCGGCCAGGCCGGCCTGCTGAAAGAGATCCGGCTGATTGGCGGCGCCATTTTGGCCCTTGCTGAATTTTAGGAGTTTTTCAATATTATGCAGGAGAACGCTGCGCCGCCCGAACTTATCCAAGGCGCCGGCTTTAATCAGGCTTTCCAAAGATTTTTTATTAAGATCCTTATCCTGGACCCTCAGGAGAAAGTCTTCCAGATTTTTGAAAGGCCCGTTTAATTTGCGTTCCTTGATAATGACTTTGGTCACGTGGTCGCCGACATTTTTAATCGCGCCCAAACCAAAGCGGATCCGGGGGTTGTCTTTGGTTTCAGCGGAAACAACCATGGTAAAAATCGTATAGCTTTCATTGATGTCGGGGGGCAAAACTTCAATGCCCATTTTTTCGCATTCATTTATTTCCAAGGACACCCGGTCGGTATTTTGGTGATCGGCGGTTAAGAGGGCGGCCATGAACTGAGTGGGGAAGTTGGCTTTAAGATAAGCGGTCTGGTAGGAAATCATGGCATAGGAGGCGGCGTGGGCGCGGTTAAAGCCGTAGCGCGCAAAAGGCAGAATATATTCCCAGATTTTTTTGGCCGTCTGTTGATTAAGGCCGTTTTTGATCATACCCTGGACCATTTTTTCTTCCTGCTTAACCAGGAGCGATTCAATCTTTTTGCCCACGGCTTTGCGCAAAACATCAGCTTCGGAATAGGAAAAGCCGGCCAGTTCGCGGGCAATCTGCATGACCTGTTCCTGGTAGACGGCAATGCCGTAGGTTTTTTCCAGAATCGGCTTGAGCTTGGGATGAAGATAAACGATATTTTTCAAGCCTTTTTTTCTGGCAATATAGTCGGGGATCAATTCCATGGGTCCGGGACGATACAAAGAGATCATCACAATAATATCTTCCAGTTCGGAAGGATCAAGCTGCATCAGGTAGCGGCGCATGCCTGATGATTCAAGCTGAAAGACGCCGGTGGTTTGACCTTGTTTCAAAAGGTTAAAAGTTTTTTGGTCGTTTAAGGAGATTTTATCCAGATCAAGGTTTTGTCCGGTGGTTTTTTCAATGATTTCCAAAGCGGTTTCCAGGATGGTTAAGTTTTTTAAGCCTAAAAAGTCCATTTTTAAGAGACCCAAATCTTCAACCGGATGAAGGGAGTATTGCGAAACAACGCTTTGATCGTCGGAACTGGCGTGTTGCAGGGGGACAAAATGATCCAGCGGCGCCGGTGTAATTAAGACGCCGCAGGCGTGGGTGGAAGAGTGCCTGGCCACGCCTTCCAGTTTTTTGGCGTATTCAATGAGGTTTTTGGCCTCCGGATCTTTTTGGTAGACTTCTTTAAAATCACTCACGACTTTTAACGTTTCCTTTAAACTGGAGAACATGGGAATCATTTTTGCCAGACGGTCGCAGTAAGTGTAAGGCATGCCCAAAACGCGGCCCACGTCCCTGACAGCCGCCCGGGCGGCCATGGTGCCGAAAGTCACTATTTGCGCCACATGATCCGAGCCGTATTTTTTGGAAACATAATCAATAACCTCGTTGCGCCTGACATCGGCAAAATCCAGATCAATGTCGGGCATGGAAACTCTTTCCGGGTTTAAGAATCTTTCAAAGATCAGTTCAAATTTAATCGGATCAATGTTCGTAATGTTTAAAAGGTAGGAGACCAGACTGCCGGCGGCCGAACCGCGGCCGGGGCCGACCACGATGCCGTTATTTTTTGCCCAGTTCACAAAATCTTGGACAATCAAAAAATAACTGGCAAAGCCGGTTTTGGCGATAACCGCCAGTTCGTAATTGAGCCGTTCCGCGATTTCCGGGCTGACCTGCTCGCCGTAGCGTCGGCGTAGGCCGTTCAGGCTGAGTTCTTTTAAAAATTCGTCGGCTGATTTTTGGTCCGGCACGTCAAAATGAGGCAGGAGGATTTTGCCCAGGCTGATTTCCACGTTGCAGGCTTCCGCTATTTTTAGGCTGTTGGCTAAAGCTTCGGGCAGCTGGTTAAAATTGGATTTCATTTTTTCCGGAGAGGCGAAAGAAAAATCCTCGCCCAGCATGGACATGCGGTCGGTATCGGATTGTTTCTTTTTTGTTTGCAGGCAGAGTAAAATATCCTGAGCTTCGGCGTCTTCGGGGTTGAGGTAGTGGACGTCATTGGTCGCCACCAGCGGCAGTCCAAGTTCTTTGGAGAATTCTATCAGCCGTTTATTCACCGCCGCCTGGTCCGGAATGCTGGGATGATGTTGCAATTCAAGATAAAAATTATCCGGCCCGAAGGTCGTTTGGAATTTTTGCAAAAGCAGGGCGGTTTTTTCCTCAGAGCCGTGCAAAATCGCCTGGGGGATTTCGCCCTGCAAGCAGGCGGTTAAGGCAATCAGCCCTTGGCCGTATTGCCGCAAAAGTTCCCAGTCGATCCGTGGTTTGTAGTAAAAGCCTTCCAGATGGGCCAGGGAAGTCAGCTTTAGCAGGTTTTGGTAACCCTGGTTATTTTTGGCCAGTAAAATCAGATGGTAGGGTTTGACGCTGGTTTCGCCTTGCTTATCAAAACGCGAGCCTCTGGCCACGTAAGCCTCCATGCCCACGATCGGCTTAAGGCCGGCTTTTTGGCACTTTTGGTAAAATTCAATAATGCCGTACATTACCCCATGGTCAGTCAGGGCCAAGGCCGGCATTTTAAATTCTTTGGCTTTTTCAACCAAATCATCTATTTTGGGCAAACCGTCCAAGAGCGAATAATGGCTGTGAGTGTGGAGATGGATAAACATAGGATCAGGGAATAATGAGTGACTGGTCAGGCCGGGTGAGTTGTTTAGATTGGCTGTGAAGCAAAAAGGCTGAACTGTTCGTCTAATCTTCCATAGCTTGTCCATTTTATCAAGAATATATCAAGGTGTCCAAGTCGGATTTGGCGTCCAGGTTAAATTTGATTCACAGTTTTAATTTTCGTCCGTTTTTCTTGAAAAAGAACAGCGGACATGTTAGATTTAAAGTAATTTATGAAAGTTGGAAGCTGATGGCGAAAATTTTTAATCAGCCTTTAAATTATCAAGTTTAACGCTTTAATTAATATGGATTATCTTGATTTAAATACCGGCGCCAGGATGCCGCTGATCGGTTTGGGCACCTGGAAGTCGGAGACGGACAAAGTCGGCGCGGCCGTTGCCTGCGCGCTGACCGACTGCGGTTATCGGCAGATTGACTGCGCTTACATTTATCATAACGAAGCGGAAATCGGCCGCGCCTTTGATCAAGTTTTTTCCGCCGGTCTCAAGCGCCAGGACGTTTTTGTTACCAGCAAATTATGGCTGAACAGTTTTACCGCCGAGGACGTCTTGCCGGCCTGCCAAAAAACTTTAAGCGATCTCCGGCTTGATTATCTGGATCTTTATCTGATGCACTGGGGCGTGGCCATCGCCAAAGGCCAGGGCGACGAGCCGTTGTACGAAAACGGCCGGCTAGTCACGGCTAAAATTCCTCTCAGGGAAACATGGACGGCTATGGAAGCATTGGTTAAGCAGGGTTTGGTTAAGGCCATCGGCGTGGCTAATTTTACCGGTCCGATGCTGGTGGATTTGCTGACTTACGCCCGGCTGGTGCCGGCGATGAATCAGATAGAACTTCATCCTTACAATCATCAGCAAAAATTGGTGGAATTTTGTCAGTCGGAAAACATCGCGGTTACGGCTTACTCGCCCTTAGGCTCTCCCGGTAATACTTCTCGTCATCAGGATAATCTCAATTTATTTAATGATCCGGTGATTAATCAGCTGGCTCAAAAGTATGGCAAAGACCCAGCTCAGATTTTGCTCAGGTGGGGGATACAAAGGCGGACCGTGGTCATTCCCAAAAGCGTGCATCCCGACAGAATAAAAAGTAATATCCAGGTTTTTGATTTTTCTTTAAACCAGGAAGATATGGATTTAATCGCCGCCTTGGATAAAAGGCACCGCTTTGTTGATCCAGACGAGTGGTGGCATATTCCTTACTTTGACTAAAGGCGGATAAAAGCGGGTTAAAGACGCGGTTGCTTCCGGGATAGATCTCCGATAGAATATAAGCAACCCAATTTATAATTATGCCGGTTATTAAAACCAACAATTTTACCTTACGGCCGTATCGCCCCGCGGATGCGCCGTCGTTAGCCAAAAATATCAATAACTACAAAATTTACCGTTACACTGCCCAAATACCTTTCCTTATTCTTTAAAAGACGCCCGGATCTATCTTAAACGGGTGACTAGGGAAATGAAAGCGGGCACGGTTTTATCTTTGGCCATCATAAAAAATAGGAAAGTGATCGGTGCAGTTTCTTTGAACAAGATTATTAAACATCACCGGGCGGAACTCGGTTATTGGCTGGCCGAAGAATATTGGCAACAGGGCATTGTCAGCCAGGCGGTTAAATTAATCGTTGCTTATGGTTTTAAGTGCTTAAAGTTAATCAGGATCTACGCTTACGTCATGTCGCCCAACAAAGCTTCAATGAAGGTTCTTAAAAATAACGGTTTTAAAAAAGAAGGAATTCTTAAACGGCATTCAGTCAAAGACGACCGGTGTTCTGATTTGTACGTTTTTGCCAAAGTTAAAAGATGACGACCGTCAGTCAGCGCGGACTGAGAGCCGACGTGGCCGGTTAAGTGCGGACAAAACGCGGGCTTATTTGTCAGGCATGAGTGATAAAAATTATTTAGAATGGCTAATCAAGAATTAAAAAATAAATCCAGCGCCTTTTCACCTTTTAAAAAGTTGCCGGAAAACTTACCCGCTGAATTATACCGGGTCGCCATGGCCAAGGGGACAGAAAGGCCTTTTTCCGGCAGGTACGTTAATGAAAAGTCCGCCGGTCAATACCATTGCGCCGTTTGCGGCCATCAGCTGTTTGCCAGCAGCGCCAAATTTGATTCTGGCACGGGCTGGCCGTCGTTTGATCAGGCTTTAGCCGGAGCGGTGAAGCACGAGGAGGATGCCAGCGCCGGCCTGAAGCGCACCGAAGTTTTATGCGCCAATTGCGGCGCCCATTTGGGGCATGTTTTTAACGACGGCCCCCAGACTACCGGCCAAAGATACTGCATCAATTCCATTTGCTTAAATTTAAAGAAAGATCATTGAGATATGTCAGATACGCCAACGATTATTTTGGGTTCCGGCTGTTTTTGGTGCTCTGAGGCCGTTTTTTTGGGTCTAAAAGGAGTGATCTCGGTTATGCCCGGTTACTCCGGCGGCAATTTAGAGAACCCGACCTATGAACAAGTTTGCTCGGGTAAGACCGGCCATGTTGAAGTAGTCAAAGTTGAATTTAATCCCCAAGATATAACTTTAAAAGATATTTTGGAAGTTTTTTTCGTCACTCACGATCCCACTCAAGTCGGCGGTCAGGGCCATGACTCGGGTAGCCAGTATCGGTCAGTTATTTTTTATGATAATGACGAGCAAAAACAAGCGGCGGAAAATTTGATTGCCGATTTGGAGAGTCAAAAAATTTTTGTTAAACCGATTGTCACGGAAGTCAAACCGGCCGGGGAGTTTTACGCAGCCGAAGACTATCATAAAAATTATTATCAAAACCATCCGGATCAGGCTTATTGCCGGGGGGTCATTAATCCAAAATTAGCCAAGCTTAAGGAAAAGTTCGGTTACCGTTTAAAATAATTTTATGAAAAAAGTTTTTATCATTCACGGCTGGGACGGCCGTCCGGACGAACCATTGCTTAAGTGGTTAAAAATTTCTTTACAGTCCAAAGGTTTTGCGGCCACGGCGCCGGCTATGCCCGATCCGGCCCGGCCGGTGATTAAAGACTGGGTCGGTAAACTGAGGCAAACGGTCGGCGCGCCGGACAAAAACGTTATTTTTATCGGCCACAGCATCGGCTGCCAGGCGATTTTAAGATATTTGGCCGGCTTGCCCGCGGGTACTAAAATCGGCGGGTTGGTTTTGCTGGCGCCCTGGATGGAGCTGGATCGGCAGACGATTGAGGAAGAAGGCCCTGAATCAATCGCCATTGCCAAGCCCTGGCAGGAAACACCGCTTGATTTGGCCAAGGTTAAACAGACTACCGCTAAAATTGTGGCCATTTTTTCCGATAACGATCCCTTTGTGCCTTTAGCCCAGCAAGATTTGTTCGCCAGGGAACTGGGCGCGCAAATCATTGTTGAACATCATAAAGGGCATTTTGATCCGTCCAGCCAGGTCAGCCATCTAGCTTCCGCCTTGCGCGCCGTTTCGGGTTTTTAATAAAAGGTTAGTGGCCCGTTTGGCCGGCAATTTAATCTGGATTATTTTTATTTAAGTCGCAGAATACTCCAGCCTTTTAAGGCTGGAGATGAATGCGACACCTTTTGCGAGCGAAGCGAGCACTGTGCTAAGATGTAGGATATGAGAAAAAGCACTTGTAATGCCACTTACGATATCCAGTATCATTTTGTCTGGATACCTAAATACCGCAAAAGGGCGCTCAAAGGCTTAATTAAAGAACGTTTAGACCAGCTTCTTCACGATTGTGCCGAAATCAACCAGTTTGAGATCATGGAATTATCCATCCAGCCAGACCACATCCATCTGCTCTTGTCAGCCAAACCAAGATATTCCCCCTCTGAAATCATGCGTTTAATCAAGGGCGGGAGCTCCAGAATCATCAGACAGGAATTTCCAGAACTTCAGGAATTCCTCTGGGGTGATAGTTTCTGGGCAGATGGCTACTTTGTTTCAACCCATTCCACCGTGACTGAAGATATTATCAAAGACTACATAAGAAACCAGGCTTAAAGATCGCTGAATACTGCGGTCTTTAGACCGCAGATAATTTATTTAGGCACCTTTTTAACACCCGGCATTCTATAAGTGACTGCCGGAAACATTTTTTGTATAAATGTGTCAGATTTATTAAAAATAAGCTAAAATTAATTAATCTTAACCACTATGGAAAAATTCACACCAGAAAAAGAAATAGCATCGAGACAGGGCGAGGTCTCGCGCGAGCAGGTGACCGAAAAAGCCGCAGAGGCTTTAAAGGAGTTGGAATTAAGAGAGTTGCAAAAATCAGAACAGCCTATTAATCAAGAAGGAGACAGTAAAAGGAAAATTGAGACAATTCGTCCTTGGAACAATTATACCATCGTTACTCTTGAAGGATCAGATAAGATTCAAATTTTTAATGAAGACGCTAAACCCCTTGAAGATTTTAAACCCCCATTGAGTAGTAAAAGTGCTTATATGGATTGGGGAGATCCTTATGTAAAAGGAAAAATTAATAAAGCTTATATTGCTCAAGATACCAGTGAAGATAAACAAGATTTAAAAATTTCGGAAGTTCCATTTGAATGGAGGGCATTTGCAAAAAAGGATCTCGGCATTAATCAGTATTTCAAATTAGAAACTCAAGAGCAATCCACAAAATTAATTGCCTCTGAGGTTACCGTTTTATCAGATAAATATATAGTCTTAACTACAAAAGAAGGTGGATTTTTTACCTTTGTCACAAAAAATGAGAAAGGGGTTACGCTTGCTCCAAGAGATTGGAAAAGGTTAGATCCATCGGACCCGCTGCCAGAAGAATTAAAAAATGAGGTAGAAAAACTACTTGGAGAAAATGAGGGTTACAAGCAAATTAACGAAGCTCACTACGCTCTTATAACCGATGTGGGCGTTAATATTTTTAAGGCTGGAGATACCCAAGGATCGCCGGTGTTTTCTGAAGGTATTCCATCTGTAGAGCGCAATATGGCCATTGATCCTTCCAATCCGAATGTCATTTATTACTGTCAAAGCAGTAACCCCAGAAGCGTAGTGCGATTGGATTTAAACGGAGAGCCAAACACATGGAAATCTGTTGCGGCAGAATTTCCAAAGAAATATGAGAGCGTTGGTAATCTTCAATTAGACCCGACTGGAAACTTCTTCCTTTTCTACTCAAAAGAAGATTTGGTCGTGGTAACTAAAGATACGTTAGATGAAGTAAAAAGAGTGCCTAATCTAACTCAAGTAAACTTTGATTCTACCGGAAGAATACGGGCCGTGGATAAAGATGGTCATCTTGTTATATATGAACCGAATTTTACTGAAGTTGCAGAAGAACTTGATAAACGACGAGTTGCGAAGCTGGCTGATGGAGTTCAGTTCCAAGACATTTTTGATTTAGAAGCTTCCAAAAAGGCACAGAAAGGCGGTGAGAGTTTGGAATACTTAGAACCATTACGGACGAAATATCAAGAGCAATTTACCGACGTGCTCTTAAAAATAACCACCCAGGAGGGGGTTAATCAAATCCGACAGGGATTTAATAAACTTCGAGACGCATTGCGACAACAAGGGTTAAAGCAAAATGAAATCACCTTTATTATTGAAGGGCTTGAGGAACCAATAATACTAAAAGAAAAAGATTTTGCTGTTAAAGCTACTCAAGAAACCCTTATTTCTGTTCGAGCAACACTTGCCAGTGGACTTTCTATCAATTCCGTATCAGAAGCACGTGCTGAAATGGATAAAATTAGAGCTACAGAAGCGTTGCTAGAGGGAGACTTGCGCCAAGAAGTACACGAAGTGGCGTTGGAGCTTGAGCAAAGATCCGTGGAGCTTTTCCGACAACGTGGTGGAGAAATTACTAAAGATATTCATGGGCTAATTGAAAGAACCAAAACAGACCTTGAAGGCTTTACCAGTAAAGTACAAATGGATGACTGGCTTGAGTTCCGATATCCGCAATTAAAATCAAGGTTAGGTTCTTTGGCTAAGGATGTTCCTCTTGAAGCAGATGAGGCTTATAAAGCCATCGTTGCGGCACGTACAGAACTGCAGACCATTGCCTCCGCATTTGAGGATAAATTCAAAAGAGAGTATGCCAAAGTAAGAGAGTATGCTTCGAAGCGCATAGGGGCAATGGTAGATATCTTGTCGCAAGATGTTGACGGCCTGATTGAGCGTCTGCGAACCAAAGGTTTTACTAGTCGAACTGCGGCAGAACAGTATCTGTCCTCAAGCGAGGCTAAAAAGACGCTGGAAACTGAAATTGCCGGACTGGCCGGAGACAATCCCGATTTGGCAAAAGAACTGGAGCGAGGTTTAAAAGTAAGAATCTCCAACGCTTTAACGGAAATAGAGCGTGGAGCGCTTACTCAAGTTGCTGAAACCGGCCAACAAATGGTTATGTTTGGCGAGACGGCTTTTCCTAAGTGGGAAGCGAAAGTTAAAGAAAAGGTGGAACGCAAGGTTGACGTCACATTTAAAGAAGATGCAAAGACACATGGACCTGGCGTGAAAGCAGGGGATATTCTTGGAGATATTTCTGTCTCAATTTATACATCTACTGGTAAGGCGGAGAAGGTCAGGCTTTATGAAGGATGGCAAGACGAAAATGAATGGCGCCTTGGCCTCTTAAATTATCGTGGAGAAGCCATTACTCCTTCATATGTAACCGCTAAAGAATTTAAGGGTTTCAAAAAAGAATACGGAGATTGGTCGCAGGGAGAAAAATCTGATCTTAGAAAGGAATTGCAAGAAAAAAGAGATGCCCTTAAGGAAATTTATTCTAGACGACAAAAAATTAATGAAAGAACTCCCGAAGTAGATGCCCCATGGCAAGAAGAATACAAACAAAAATTACAAGAGTACGGTACATTTGCCGCCGAGCATCATATTCCACTATTACGACGCATTGACCATATAAAAGCAGAACCGGATGTGGAATACACAAACGGTAAGGGTTTTATTCCTGAATGGCAAAGTCACTGGGTTATGGATCCTCAAACTGAAACCGATTTGTCAGAAATGGCAAAAGCATTTAAGATGCAATTGGATTTACAAGAAGGTTTAGTCAACTTAAAAGGACACGCCGGCACTGGTAAGGACGTGCGTATAAAAATGTTCAGCGCTCTCACCAATCGACCTTATTTCGGAATCGATGGAACAAAGTGGACTACTGAATTTGAATTGTCAGAGGATGTGATGTTGGAATCTAAAGACGGCGCCTCCCAGACGGTAAAAGTGCCTTCGGCAGTGTTGAATGGCATTACCACTCCCGGAGCAATTGTGTACTTTAATGAGTTCAACGCCATGCCTGAACAGGCGCATATTTTCCTCCATGCTCTTATGGATGAAAAGCGATCATTAACACTTAAAACGAGTTCCGGTAAAACTATTCGCGCATTGTCAAGTGTTCTGCTTGCCGGTTCTATGAACCCGAACTATCCCGGAACATTTGATCCGCAATTTGCTACTCGAAGCCGCATGGTCTCTTTGGAAATCGGCTACCCACCTCTTACACGCCAAGCTGATGCCGGAGATCGAAATCCCAACCCGCCCTACGATGCTTCTGAAGCATTGCGTATAGCTCGAGGCGTTGATTCTCTGGCCGATCTGACATATGAGGCAAGTCTTGAACGCAATGAGTATGTAAAAATGTGGGATAAATACATAAACGGCATAGACAATGGCGCACCGGAGCCAACTGGAACGCAAAAATTTGACATAGACGCCTCTCTCGCTCTCGTCCAGTTTGCCAATATCCTCCGAGAAAACTTTATTAAAATTTTTGAGAAGAGTCGTGAAGCTCGAAATGCATTGCCGGTTACTCAACCGATTACTGGTCGAGAATTGCGCCGCGCGGCTTATGCTCTTAGTAAAATGACTCCGGAAGAAAAGGCAACGGCAAATCCAGAAGGCGTGGCTCGAGACCTTCTTATTAAATACTTCTTAACTCACATCGATAAAAAGGAAGATCAGGACAAGATTCGCACTGCAATGAATACCTGGACTTCTAAAAAGCGTGTAAGGGCATAAATATATGGAACGTCCCGGTCAATTTCGTGAGTCGCCTCCGCAAGAAAAGGCGAAACCCTCAAAACTCACTCGTGAGATGCTTTTTCTGGCTGAACAAGCCGCAGAAGGCAGATTAAAAGTTCTCCCCGGCAAGGAATGGTCTTTGCATTATCCAGCTGATCAGGCAACTAGAGCGGAGAAATTGCAGGGTTTGCTGGATGGTAAATATACTGCCGAAGAAGTAGCGCATGACATCAAACCCGATGCCCTATTTTACAATGCCGAGGATATAGAAAAAGAAGGTTTAGAAAAAGTCAGTGGGCGTATTCGAGACCTTTCCGCATTCATTACGCATTATGACTATCCTAGATTCGCGGAGTTCGTAGAGGGCATGCGTGGTCATGATATTCCTTTAGACGATCTTGATAATCTCTATAGCGATGTTACCCAAGCAAGAGTCCAGAAGAAAGTAATGGATTCTTATGGGCATACAGGCCGAAAACAAATAGAAGAAGCTCTGCGGACTGAAGCAGACACTATAATTGAAAGTATCGGCAATCTTCCTAGATCCCAAAAAGTGCTCAAAGCACTCAAAGTTAACTGGCTAAGTGAAGATTTGGGTCTTGTTGGCATGGCAGAACGGGATCGTGTTATTTCTGAACTTTCAGGAGACGAACGCAAACTTTTTAAAGACCTCCAGTCTCCATATCGAGACTACATACAAAAAGGAGACGAGAGTGGGTATAAAAAAATAACCGATACGGTGCGTGAAGGTTTGCCGAAAATCCAGAAAGAAGCCCAAAGTGGTGAACCGAGTGAAAGTATGCAAGAGCTTGAAAAGGAGCTCGAGCAGTATAAAGAACAGGCTGTTCCTCCGGGTTCCCCGGAAGACCCTGCCATCCCTCCCGAAGATCAAGATGAGTATCACACTCCACCTCCAGCACACGGTGAATCAAAAGAAAAGATGCAGGAAAGGCCGATCTTTGAGATTAATCCTGCGCTTGGCGGGTACTACGCCAGCGGTAGAAAGAGTTATTATGATATTGAATCAAAAACATGGAGTAAGAAAAAACAACTTTCTGCATATAACATTTCTGTTACAGGTAAAGATCGATCCACAATTTCAGGAACATTAGATAATGGTGTCAAATCTCTCCCACTTCCCACCGGCTATGCATTAGACGTCTCCTCTCTTAAAGCTAAGGGGGCTAACGTGGAAATCAGGCGTGATCAAAATGGATGTTTTTATCTTGAGGTTAGTGGGACAGGATCATTTTCCATAGATTTTCTGTCAGAACAAAATCCTGTTCCTGGGATAACGATTCCAGAAGACATAACACCACTTCATCGCGGATCATTTTCATCAAAGACAGAAGCAACCCTCTCAAAACTTATAGGATCGCCTATACAAAAGGCTGAACAGGTGCGGCAGTATATTTTAGCCAATCATTTTTATCTCGGAGGCGGAGATTTGCAAAAAGCCCAAGCATTGCAGTATAAGCTACGAAGCGAGTCCACCGGCGATAATTATCTTCAAAATATTGACGCTTCCGAGTATCTTGAATGTTACTCAGCCAACACTCTATTTATTGCCATGACGCGTAAAGCAGGCACCCCTGCACGTCTTGTATCAGGACATAAAGTTGAGGGAGCAAAGGACGGTAAGTCAGTCATCACTCAAAGCACCGGCCACGCGTGGTCGGAAATTTGGGACGGAAAAGCATGGAGGCGTTTTGATGCTACTCCAAATCCAAAGCCCGAGGATCAGAAAGAATCTGGCGAAAACGATAAAGATTCAGAAAAAGAATCCGCGGAAGAAGCGCAGGACAGTGGCATTGATAAACCGCAGGAGAAGGGAGAAAAAGTCGGTGAGAAAGAAGATCAACAAAAGCAAGGTCAGAAACAGGATGAGCAGCAATCGTCTGAATCTGGGAATCCTTTAGAACAAATGTCTGATGCTTCTGATGGCGAGATGCAAAAGTCTGAATCACAACTCCAAGAAGCAAAAGAGCAAATGAAAAAGATGGCCGAGCAGAAACAACAGCTTGACGACAAAGTGCAAAATGCGGAGAAATTTAAAGAGCTTTCCGAGCTTCAAAAAGAAGTGGAAGAGAGTGAGCTTTTCGACGATTTAAAAAAGGAACTTCAGGATAAGCTGGACGCAAAGGAAGGTCAGATGAAAGACAAAATAAAAGATGAGCTTGATAAAATGGTTGAGGATGGTTTTATGGATGAAAAAAAACGAGACGAAATTTTACAGGAGCTCGAACAAAAAAAGCTGGAAGAACTTGATCGAGTTCAAAAAGAAGTTGAGCAGGAAAATAGGCTTTATAACGAGTATGAGGATATTCGTGAGGAAATCGCTCCACTCGTTGATAAGTGGTTTCGGTATTTTGCTGAACGCTTGCCCAGACAGGAAGAGGTTGGATTTGACGAAGATTCACTAACTCGACAAGGAGCATTTGACCGCCGAGCTGTAATGAAAACCAGAAATTTGCTTTTTGGAACAGTAAAAAATCCTCGGGAAATTCACCCTTCGATCAAGCCTCGATTTATGGCTTCTATCTTGGTGGACGTGTCTGGCTCAATGGCGGGAGAAAAATTACAAAGCGCGCGAAAGCTTTTAATATTTTACTCCGAATTATTTAGCCGTATCTCTCAAGCATTTGGTTATATTCGCTTTTCGATAGATACTTTCTCTGATTCTGTAACTGAAATAAAAGGGTTCAAACAAGATTACGATTCGCCCCAGAGATATGATTTTGAAGATGGCACGCAATCAACTGTAAAAGTCCGGTTAATGCAGAGGCTTACTACTCAAGGCGGTACTAATATGCTTGATGGCATCAAAAAAGCGGCCAGTGAATTAAACAAACAAGTTGAAGAATACCCCGATTATGCCTCTGCGTTTTATTTTGTTGGCGACGGAGAAGACACTAATGGCAATGCGGCAAACATAACCAAATTTTTGCAGATGAACGGATCAGAACATGGGTTTGGCGAACACATGTATTCTGCTATTCTGCTCGGTAACGAATTTCAACGCAGGGAGTTGGCGGAGATCTTTGGAGATGAGCATACTAATGTTGCACCCGATTTTGACGAATTAATCGAAAAAAGTATGGATAAATTTGACGAGGATTTGGAGGAGTATTTAAAGACTAAGACTCAATAAGGTTCCAAATTTCGTCCCATGGTTCGGCCGGTGGGGCAAAAGCCATCAAAGGGTGCACCATATTATGCTTATGGAATTTATCTAAAAGAAAAGGGCAGTAATTATGGGGAGCAATATATTAATAAAGCTCATAATATTTTTTTTAAAAACAATAATGATAAAAGACCATTGCAAAGATCATGATTACTATTTAAAACAAATAGAATATTAAAAAAGAATAAACCGTGAGTTTTAAAAAATTAAAAGTAAGCTTAGGGCTGTAGATTTTTTTATATCAGAAGAATGTATTATCATACTACTTCTAAATATCTGCCAGAATACGTGAGTGAATTTTTCCTCAGATTTTCCTCACCTGAAATATTCTTTTCACCCAATGATTATTTGGCTAAAATTTTAAATCCTGTTTAAATTTGTTAAGATTATCTTATTGATTTAAACTTTGCAGATAAAAAAAATTCGCCAGCAGGCGAATCTTTTGATTGTCTCAGTCAATCAGCGTCAACTATAATTTACCGCCGCTTTCTATACCGGCAGGGCGTTTGTTTTGAATTTTCCAATCTACTTCTTTTGCCGGGCGGATTTTTTTTCCTGTTTCGCTTCGTGGTTAGCTCGTTTTTCTTCCACAAAATCAGCCACGCGTTTTCCGACTTCCATGGCCGTGGCAATGGTTGAACCGACGCTGGTCAGTTTATCTTTGGCGCTGGTAAAAAATCCCGAAACCGCGTCCAGGGTGGCGGTCAATTTTTCCATGACTTCGTGGATGCGTTTGAAAATCAGGGCGACGTAGTAAATCATCCAGCATAAAAAAATGGTAAACCATAACAGGCAAAAAGCGATGATTAAGTTAAGCAGGTCTTTTGAGGTTTCTAACATAGTTTTGTGATTTTAGGTTCTTGAGTAATCTTAGGTGAAGTAGGTTAATTAATCAACAAGTCACCTATTCACTTGAATCTACCCAATCAGCAAATCTTTTCATATTATAACACAATTCCAAAAAAGCGGTAAGTATGTTAAAATACAGCCATGACCGAATATAATATTGATGATGTTTCCGATCAACAGCTTAAAGTGGGCTACTGGTATTTGGAACACAAAGCGCTGATCAGAAAAATCGTGGTGATCGCTCTGGCCGCTTTTAGCGCCGTAACTTTAGGGTACGGCATTTTTGGCTTTATCCGCCATTATGCCGTTTTGGGAGAGCTGGATCAGGCGGTGGCCGGCATAGCCCTAAACCAGCCGGACTTCGCCGCTTGGCAGGCCAGAAACAAGGCGGCCAATATTTCTTTTTTGCCGCCAACAGTCATTTATAACGGCCACAACAGTTATGATATTTACACCAAAGTCGTCAACCCTAACGATAAATGGCTGGTTTCGGAGCTGACTTATACATTTGAGAGCGGCGATTTTTCCAGTCCCACCACCACCATTTATTTGTTGCCTGGGGAAGATCGTTATTTATTCAGCCTGGCTAACCAGAGCCCGCGCCGCCTAACGGAAGTCAGTTTAAAAGTTATTGAATTAAAGTGGCGGCGGCTTAAAGAGGATCTGGAATATCCGGCGCCTGATTTTAGCCTGTCCAAAGTCAATTTTGCTTCAAGCGAAAATGAAGCCAGGAGCTGGATAAGCTTTACCGCCACCAATAACGGTTTTAATAATTTTTGGGAGGTTGATTGGCAGGCACTATTGTATAGCGGCCGGCAAGTGGTGGGCATTAACCAAATTACCACGGCGGAATTCGCGGCCGGCCAGCAGAGGCCAGTGACAATGAGCTGGTTTGATCGTCTGCCCAGGATTTCCACGGTGGAAGTTTACCCGCTGGTTGATGTTTTAAATCCTGACATAACTTATAAAATTTCGGGGCAGGCCGGCGAGCTGTATTAACAGAATTAGTGAGCGATTAGCGCATTGAGGTTATGGTTAAAAGATTACTCAGAGGCATAAGATATTTTGACTGGTATTTGATCATCAACATAATTTTGTTGGTGTTTTTTGGCTTGGCCGCCCTGTACAGCCTGCAGCTTAATATTGAGGACCCTGACTTTACTTTGTTAAAGCGTCAGATAACTTTTGTGATTTTCGGCCTAGGCATTTTTTTCCTCTTCAGCAATATTAATTATCAGTTTTGGTCAGATTACTATAAAATTTTTATGGTCTTGAGCGCCTGCCTTTTGGCTGGAGTTTTACTGGTCGGGCAGACTTTGGGCGGCACCCAGGGTTGGTTTGAATTTTTTGGGCAGAATCTCCAGCCGGTGGAGTTCGTCAAGATCGCTTTGGTCATTTTTTTGGCCAGATATTACAGCCAGCACGCCAAAGACAGCCGCGTGACCCGCCATATATTTATTACCGGTTTAACCAGCCTATTTTTAATCGCCCTGGTGATCTTGCAGCCGGACTTAGGTTCGGCCATGATTTTGTTGGTGATTTGGCTGTCAACCATTTTTTTATTGCCTATTCAAAAAAAATATTTCATTAACGTTTTGATTATTTTGCTGGTACTGGCGGTGGTCAGCTGGTTTTTTATTTTACAGGATTATCAGCAGGAAAGAATTCTGACTTTTATTTCTCCCCAGCGCGATCCTTTGGGCGCGGGCTATAACGTGACGCAATCGGTGATTGCCGTCGGTTCGGGCAACCTGATCGGCCGCGGCCTGGCTTTGGGCTCGCAGAGCCAGCTGAATTTTTTACCGACCCAGGAAACGGATTTTATTTTCGCCGTTATCGCCGAAGAATTGGGCTTTGTCGGCGCCGGCATCTTGCTACTGTTGTTTTTCAGCCTGTTTGTCCGCCTGTTTAAAATCGTCAAAAGTACTCAGGACAGTTTCGGCAGTTTTGTGATGGTGGGTCTGATGAGTTTTTTAGTCGCCCAATTATTTATCAACGTCGGCATGAACGTCGGCTTGGCGCCGGTGGTCGGGTTGCCCCTGCCTTTGGTCAGTTACGGCGGCAGTTCCTTAATCGCCACCATGATCGCTTTGGGCATTATGCATAACATTCAGATTCAGAATAAAGAACAATATTTCGGTTGATTTTTGGCGTTTTTCCTTTAAGTAAGTCGGTTTATCTAAAAGCTTGACTTACTCGGGTTTTTCCGCTAAAATACAAGCCAATACAAATTTAACGTATTTTTTTTATGACTATAGAACTTAAGGCAAAAATGAGGACCTTGCCGACGGCCGCCTTGAATGAAACGCGCGCGCAGGGTTTAATTCCGGCGGAAGTTTACGGACATGGCAAAAATCAGCATATTTTTATTGCCGCCAAGGATTATGAAAATTTTTGCAAACAGGCGACCGGCGTGACTCTGGTTAATTTAATCGTTGACGGACAAGAGCCGCTTAAGGTTTTAATCGGCGAAATACAGCACGAGCCGATTTCCGGCAAAGTCATTCACCTGGATTTTAAGGAGATTAAAATGGATGAAGAGATGTCTGCCAGAGTGCCTTTGGTTTTTGCCGGCGTTTCCAAAGTGGTTAAAGAAATGGGCGGCACCATGATTAAATCTCTGGACGAGGTGGAAATCAGCTGTCTGCCCGATAATTTGATCGGCACGATTGAGGTGGATTTGAGCGTTTTGATTTCATTTGATGACGTGATTCACGTGGCCGATCTTAAGATTCCGGAAAATATTACCATGGTGACTGAAGCAAACAGAGTGGTGGCCGGCGTTAAAGCGAAAATCAAAAAAGAAGTTCTGGAAGCTATGGCGGCCAGCGGTGAAGAAGCTAAAACGGCGGAGGTTGCCAAGGAAGGCGAGGCGTCAGCGGCGCCCGTGCCCGAGGAAAATAAAGGCGAAACAGCTAAATCAAATTAGCTTTATCGTTTAAAAATAAAAAATGTCATTTGTTGTATGAAGCCAGCCTGGCACAAGCTGAATCTTAATTTGATTTTATTGATGTTATTGGTGGCAGGCTTAAGCGGTTTAAGCGTCAGCGGTTTACTTTTAATTATCAAAAACAATCACGAACTTCCCCTGAGTAACGGGGAAGTTTTATATTTAAACCGTTTAACCGGACAAAGAACCGTCCGTCCGGTTGATTTTAAGCCCGTGGCGGTCATGATAGACAATGCCACGGAAATTAGGCCGCAGTCCGGTTTGGCAGCAGCGTCCTTAGTTTATGAGGCTTTGGTGGAGGGCGGCATTACTCGTTTAATGGCTGTTTACAACGCTGCCGATCAAGTGGATAAAGTCGGTCCGGTCCGGTCGGTCAGGCCTTACTTTTTGGATTGGGCGGCGGAGTATCAGCCGGCTTTTTTTCATGTCGGCGGCAGTCCTCAGGCCTTGGAGACGATTGATGATTATAGTATAATTGACCTAAATGAAATGGGCGCCGCAGAGGTTTATTTTGTGCGTGGCGACCGTGCCGATTGGCCGCATAACGTTTACACCAATTCAGGGCTGTGGCAGAACATCCCCGCGTTTAAAAACCGCCATTTGGATTTTAAGCCCTGGGAATTTACTGGTGCGCTTTCAGTTTATTGCCCGGAGGAGGATCAGGCAATCGTGATTGATTTTTCCTATTTTAATTATCAGGTGAAGTGGCTGTACGATTGTCAGTCCGGACGGTATCAAAGATTTAACGGCGGCGTCGGGCATCTGGATGAAAACGGCGATCAGTTAAGCGCCGCTAAAGTCGTGGTGCAGTTCGTGAAAAGCTGGCTGATTGATGCCGAGCGCCTGGGTTTGCAGACTGTCGGCCAGGGCAAGGCCATTATTTTCCAAAATGGCCAGGTTGTTTCCGGTAGCTGGCAGAAAGACGCCGCCGGGTCCAGAACCGAATTTTTGGACGACGCCGGACAGATTGTCCAATTTATTCCCGGTAATACCTGGATAGAAGTGATTCCGCCTTTAACCAATGTTAGTTATTAGTCGTGTATCCCGCCCGCCACGACAACGAGTCGGGGGGGGGGCACGGTCGTCTTACGCTAAATTAAATATCATGGTATAATTTGATTGTAATAGCGAATTTACGCTATGTTTACAGAAATAACCCATGAAAAAATACAAACCAATAAAACAAGACAATCTATTTTTTCTATTAGCAGATTTGAAAGACTTTAGGCGAGGTCAAGGCAGAATGCATGCTCTGCCAATGGTGCTAATAATATTTATCATGGCTGCCATGAGCGGGTTCAACGGTTTTAGGCCAACTGGCGATTTCATTGAGAAGCATAGGCAAGAGTTAATAAAACTATTCAAACCAAAAAATAATCGCTTACCCTCATTTCAAACTATTGCTCGTATATTGGAAAACATTGACTTCGACAAACTAACTGAAGTTTTTCACCGTTGGACAAGTTCCCGCGTAACCATTAAAAAATCTGAGTGGTGTTCACTGGACGGCAAGGCAATCGGCGGTACTGTAAAAAATCCCCACAACCGCCATCAGCAGTTTACCAGTTTAGTCTCAGTATTTTCTTCTAAACAGCAACAGGTGTTGGCAACCGGCAAGGTTGAACTTGGCAAAAAGAGTGAAATAGCAACGGTAAAACAATTGATCGAAATGTTGGATCTAAAGGGCGCAATATTTTCACTGGACGCTCTTCATTGCCAGAAAGACACTGTAAAAACCATAGTAAAAAGCAAAAATCATTATGTCATTGGCGTAAAAGGCAACCAGAAAAAATTATATAGCAGAATAAAAAAAACATAAAAACAGGCAAGCCGAAAAGCGTTTACACGCATACCGAGAAAAACCGCGGGCGGATAGAAGAGCGGACTGTCAAAGTCTATGATAATTTAAAGAACATTGATCCGGAATGGGTCGGACTGAAAACATTGATAATGGTTCGGCGGAAAACAATAACCAAAACTAAACGAACGAAAGAAACCGCTTATTTTATTTCCAGCCTGCCACCGACCGCTAACGCCAAGATATTTTATGAAGGCATTAGAAGCCACTGGCGGATTGAAAACGGATTACATTATGTTAAAGATGTTACCTTCAAAGAAGACCAATCCAGAATCAGAACCGGCAATTCTCCTCAGAATAAATCTTTGATTATTGATATCATTATTAATATATTTAGAAAAAATAATTATACAAATATGGCGCAGGCGATCAGATTAGTCGGGAATGACATAAAATTAATGTGGAAAATGATTATAGCGTAAGACGACCGTGGGGGTTAGGGGTGCTTGTCCGCCGGAGGTGGGAATGCCCCCGAGCCAAAACACAACTTAATCGTTTTTGGTGAAGATATCTATGTAGTTTTTATACATGTAAGATTGTCCGTATTTTTTG
>Ga0208373_1001963_pt1 | contig 24641 bp, 29 predicted proteins | sample RifOxyC2_FD_184036 | JGI IMG/M metagenome (GOLD analysis project Ga0208373, IMG submission 184036) | Soil microbial communities from Rifle, Colorado - Rifle Oxygen_injection C2 (SPAdes) | ecosystem: Environmental > Terrestrial > Deep subsurface > Rock core/Sediment | place: Rifle, Colorado... | reverse complement strand
ACAAAGATATATTCAAAAACAAGGGAAAAAGGATTATAAGCAAGTTTATCGAGATCAACTTACATTATTCGACGGACTGGTTTAACGAGCAATGATACCTCGTCAGCTTGCTGCGAGGTAGTTCATTCTGTTTAATTCATTTGAGGATATTTTTCCGAACAAAATTCCATTCGCCGAATTGGAAAAGAATGAATGGATCAAAGATTTGTCTGTTATTAGTAATTTGAAAATTACAACAATAAAAGGCACTGACGATAGAGGGAAAGAAAAACATAAAGACGATATAAACATCAAGCTCAACAGAGATTATGAGAAATTCTGGACGCAGGATGTTTCAAATTTAAGCGTTAACTGGGATTCGGAGCATCTTTATTTTTGGATAAAAGAAGATGGGTATCCTTTTGAGCCAAGTTTGCGAAGTAAAGGGAGGCAATGGCACCTTGCTTTTTATATAAAAGTTTCAGCTCGTGCAAATGAGAATATTCCAAATATAATTTTAATTGACGAACCGGGTTTATTTTTGCACGCCAAAGCGCAAGAGGATATTTTGGGAAAACTTGAAGATTCTGCAAAAGAAGTTCAACTGATTTTTTCCACCCATTCGCCATACCTTTTGGAAGCCGATAAACTGAATAGGGTTAGATTAGTTCATCGCACTAAAAAATCAGGAACGGAGATTGAAAATAAAGTTCACGCTTTGGCAGATAAAGAAACGCTCACCCCTATTTTAACGGCAATAGGGCTGGAATTAAATGATGGAATTTCTGCTTTAGATAAAGTTAACAACGCAGTTGTTGAGGGACCTTCTGATGTTTATTATCTTAATGCCTTTAAAAAAATACTCAACAAAGAAAGTGTGAACTTTATTTTTGGAGGCGGTTGTGGAAATATGCCTTATGTTGGAACAATTTTACATGGCTGGGGCGGAAAAGTTATTTATCTCTACGATAATGATCAAGGTAAGAAAGACGGCGAGAAAAATTTACAAGATAATTGGTTAGTTACAAAAGATTTAATTCTTTCGGTTTTGAATACGGCAGGAAGTATTGAGGATATTTTCTCACTGTCTGATTTCAAAAAATTTGTTCTTGGCGATGAAAGTAAAACCTATACCGAGACAAACTCCGCACATGTTAAAAAGGCAAAATTAGATAAGGTTTTAATCGCCAAGAAATTTTTGGAAATTTGTCAGAATGGAACAACTATTGGTTTGGATAAAACAACTATGGATAATATAACCAAATTGATTGAGAATATAGAGAAGAAATTTTAGGTGGTGCGCCAATGCTGGGAAAATTTGTATTTTTAAGTTAAAATAACTTTATGAAAATAGGCATAATTCTACAATCCAATAAGCCCGAACACGCATGGAATACATTCCGTTTCGGTATTACCTCGCTGAAAGCAGGACATCAGGTAGAAATTTTTTTGATGAGCGAGGGTTCAGAATTAGACACCATTCCCGACAGTGAAAATTTTGATATTTCGGTAAAAGTGGCGGAATTCAAAGAATTGAAGGGCGAAATTTACGCTTGTGGCTCTTGTTTAAAAATACGAGGGAAAAAAGAAAGCGGAGTGTGTCCTGTTTCCACGATGACCGATTTGTTAAAAATGGTTGAGAATTCGGACAAGGTTTTAGTTTTTGGTTAATTCAAAGTGGCGCGCCAATGAAATTGGCACAGCCTCAAATTCCGCCGAAAAAAGAATCGTCCCCGCGAGGGCGTGGCGGAAGGGGGGTTTGGGGGGAATTCCGCCACGCCCGAGCGAATACAAAAAGCGGACAGCCCCGCCGTCCTGCTCGTTGAGAGCAGAACCCCGCACAAAAGTTTTCTTTTCCTTTTAGAAGAAAAAAATCGGCGCGCGCAAATTAAAAAACGTGAAGAAAACTTTTTTGCGGGGTGGCGAGGTTTCCGAGCGACGGCGGGGCTGGCTTCCTTATTGGGAGGTTTTCGTCAAAAAAAGTTCGAACATCAATCAAAAAACACCGCCAGTTAGGAAATGAAGTCATTGGCTCGCCCGCTACGCGGGCTCGCCAGCCGTTTTTCGGGGAAATTTCAAGCCGTTTTGAATTCAGCATAAAGTTCGAGCCGACATTTTTGAGAAATGCGCGGATTTGCGTTTTGTCGCCCTGCGACAAAAAAATTTTAGCTTGGCTACTCAATAAAATGACTTCTCGCATCGGTTCGAGCCAATTATTTCCCTTTTGTTCAAAATCTCTGATTTCTTGGTCAATATCGGCTTTCTCGCCCAGCAGTTTTGCTTTCTTGGCTTGATACTCGTCCGGCGATATTCCTTTGCCCTCGATGTAAATATCAAGAAGCCGATCTATTTTCTGCTCAACTTCTGTTTTCCGAGATTTCAGATTTTGAACAAAAGAAAGACCCTCGTTTTGGATACTCGTTTTTTCGCGGTCTAGCTCGGCAAGCACATTCTCCGCCCAATCGTCGGGAATAAAAACTTTTTGAATGACGGATTTCATCTGTTCAACAAGTGCTTCCTCGCGCAGATATTTTTCATTACAGATTTGCTTTTTCTTGGTGCAATGATAATAGATGTGTCCCTTTTGGGTTTCGGCGGTGATGAGACAACCGCATTTTCCACAACGCATAAATCCTGAAAAAGCAAACTCGTGTTTTCGCTTCCTTTTTTTCTTGCCTCGATTGTTCATCACTTGTTGAACGTCATCAAAAAGTTTCTTGGAAATAATTGGCTCGTGGCTTCCTTCGTAGAGCTCGCCGTTGAAGCGGAAAGCTCCATAATAAATTTGACCGAGTTAAAGCGGGTTGATTCGGAGTTGAATAAAACAGCTGTAAGTCGAGAAGAAAATGATGAGCGCGGGAAGTATGGGACTACGACTTATATTCGGCGATTTGGTAGTTGGTTCAACGCTTTAGGAAAAGCTGGACTAGAAAAAACCCGAACGCCGATGAACCTTCCTGAAGAAGATTTATTCCAAAATTTGGAAGAAATATGGATAAAGTTAGGCAGACAACCTCGCTACGCCGAAGTACAAAAACCTCTTTCTAAATATCATGTCGGCACTTACGAAAATCGCTTTGGTACTTGGCGAAAAGCATTGGAAAAATTTGTTGCTTATATTAACAACGAGGAACGAACTTCGTCCGAGGAAGCGATAAGAAATGTTGAGGTTGAACCATCGACTTTTCATAAGACAAAACGCGGCATTAACTGGCGACTACGCTTTATTGTGATGAGGCGAGATAATTTCAAGTGTAAAAACTGCGGTAGGTCGCCCGCAACAGACCCAACAATAATTCTCCATGTTGACCATATCAAAGCGTGGGCAAATGGCGGGGAAACAGTTTTAGAAAATCTGCAAACGCTTTGCTCAAAATGCAACATTGGCAAAAGCGATTTAGAATAGTAAAATACACTTATGAAGCTCGGCATCATTTTACAATCCAATAAACCGGAGCACGCATGGAATACATTCCGCCTCGGAATTACCGCGCTCAAATCTAACCACCAAGTAGAAATCTTTTTGATGAGCGAGGGTTCGGAATTGGACACTATTCCTGACACCAAGGATTTTGATGTTTCGGCAAAAGTAACGGAATTCAAAGAGTTGAAGGGTGAAATCTACGCTTGCGGCAGTTGCCTCAAGGTGCGCGGCAAGGAAGAAAGTAAAGTATGTCCTGTTTCCACAATGCCCGATTTATTAAAAATGGTTGAGAAGTCGGACAAAGTTTTGGTTTTTGGCTAAACTACAAATACCGATAAAACCTGTCAAGGACTTTAAATAGAGCGGCGGGAGAGCGGACAAGACTGATTAGTTCTTTTTCAATTATCACTAACACTGCTGCAGTGACTACTGCGAGGAATGTGGTAATGATGAGACCATAGCTCACTTACCGATCCGTGGCCAATGCCACATTCTAAAGCTGTGGGAAACACTAGGTCTGGCAATTATGAACTGCGTCCTAAAAGACGATATTTTTTAGGCCAACGGCCTAGTCTTCCCACAATGGGGAGGGGTTGCTTGGAACGGTCGCCCGTCCACAAGTAGCCTCCACACTACTGCCAAGAGTTTCCTGGCAGTAGCCACGGTAGCAGTGGCGGTACCTCTTCGCTGTTTGAGCTTGAGGTAGTAAGAGCCAAATCCCGGTTTCTTCTTGCACAATTGCTGGTGTTGCGCTGATTCAATCATGATGTATCTTAACCATTTAGAGCCGGTTTTGGTAATTCGTCCGTGACGTACCGTATCACCGGAGCTGTAAGTTGACGGCACAAGTCCGGCATACCCCATTAACTGCTTAGCCGAAGGGAACCGTTTAATGTCGCCGATTTCACCCATAATGGTTAAAGCCGAGACATAACTAATACCCGAGATTGAAATCAGTAATTTTGCCGCTGGCTGTTCAATTACCAACTGCTCTACTCGTTGCTCGGCCTGTTTGATCTGGACAGTTAAGTAGTCAATCAAGTTGAGCCAAGTTGGTAAATTAGTCGCAAATGGCTGTGGCAGATTAAGTGTTTTCAGCCAAACGGTGCCGGCTTTGCCAAACAGATTGGAGAAAGTGTGCTTTAAGCCGTGTTTGTGGAGAATAGCGTGAATCTTGTTTTTAACTTGCGTGCGCAGATTAAGTAGCGAAGCTCTAAAGCGGACGATTTCCTTCCAGTTTCTGACCGGTGCGGGAGCCAGATAAGCCTTTGGCAGGCAGTTAGTACGTAGGAGGTCAGTGAGGATGGCGGCATCGATTTTGTCATTTTTGATCCGGGCTGAAGCGATCGCTTTAACTTTCATCGGGTGAGCAAGGTGGACTTCCACTCCCAGCGACTCCAAGAAATCAGCGTAGGTGTACCACTGGGATACCGGTTCGAGTACCAGCGACATTTTTTGCCCCTTAAAGGAATTAATAAAGCCACGAAACTGATTTTTGTCGGTGAGAATTTGTTCTTCACGCAACACTTGACCGTCGTAGTTTTTCACGCAGAAGCTAGAAGTGTTTTTGTGCAAGTCCAAACCAATAAATAATTTGTTAATATTGTTATCCATAGGATTGCGGTTAGTTAGTTAAACAATTTTAATTGCTCGACCTTTATTTTATTCTACCGCAGTCCTAGAAGGTTTTATAGCATTATGAAAAAACTTATTTTCACTATCCTTTCCGTAGTCGTCATTGGCTCGTTTGCTCAAAGTGCAAACGCTCAAATGATGGGCGGATTTTCCAACTCTACGGCGGATTGGGAAGAAGTCGTTGAGCACACCACGCGCGAAGAACAAGAGGGCAAAGAGCTTTGGGATAAACTGCAAGCCAAAGAGGTTGCTTGCGAGAATTTGAACGATGAGCAGTATGGAGTACTTGGAGAATACTTTATGGGCCAAATAGCCGGAAATTCTCACGCCGCCATGAACGCCATGATGATCCAAGCGCACGGCGAAGACGGCGAGGAGCAAATACATATCGTCATGGGCAAGCGACTTTCCGGTTGCGACACGTCGGCGGCCTTCCCCGCTGGAAGCGGCGGGTGGATGCCGATGATGAATATGATGTGGGGAGGGTGGTCGTCTCCCTTTGGCGGTAATAATTCAACAAACAACAATATGATGAACTTTGGATTCGGGCCTTTTGGCGGTTTCGGATGGATTTTTATGATTCTCTGGTGGGTTTTGATAATCGCGGGCATTGTCGCGCTTATCAAATGGCTTACCAGCCAATCTCGTGGTACTAACAATCACGAAAAATCCGCGCTTGAGGTTTTGAAAGAACGATACGCCAAAGGTGAGATAGACAAGAAGGAATTTGAGGAGAAGAAAAAGGATTTGGTTTAGAATTTGCCGCCAAAGAAAAATTGAAATCGTCCTTTCCGCTCCGGTTCAAGGCGAGGGCGTGGCGGAAGGGGGGGGTGGGGGGAATTCCGCCCGCCGAGCCCAGCCAGTTCCGTTCGGATATTTTCAAACAGACACCGCCATCGCTTCGCTGGAGCGAATCTAAGGCGTGACGAAGTCCGCTCTTAGATTCGCAAAAGCGAGCAGCCTTCGCTAAAGATACGGCTAGGCGAGCATCGCCGGACAATATCAAAAACATGAAAAAAGCACTCAAAATTGTTTCTTCTGTTATCGCGATATTGATATTGTTAATTGCCGGTTACTATTTGTATCAACTTTACATTGTGCCGGAGTTTACTAAACTCAGCGTTCCGACTTTATCATACCCGCGCCAAAGTGTCTTCTATAGGTATAGTCTCCAATTAAACGGTTTGGACGTAATTTTTGGCGGCCAGAACATGTCTTCTTCGCAAATAACCACCGAACTCAAAGAGGATATGAAAAATATAAAGTCCGCTGGCTTTGACGGGGTAAAACTAAGTTATTCTTTTCAATCAAATAATTATTTAGCTGATCGAATTGCCCTGCGTGCTGCCCAACAGGGGTTATATCCGATTGGTTTATTGCAGGGTCATCAAGCTAAACCAAAAGATCGCGGGTTTACTCCCGAAGAAATGGGTGAATGGCAAAAATTCGTTCGAGATGAAGTAAGCTCAAACAAAAATATTATTTATTTTTGGGAAATATGGAATGAACCCAGTCTTGATTTATTTAAATACGGCTCGCCAGAAGAATTCGTCGAGCTCCTCAAGGCGACTTACCCAGTCATTAAGGAAGCAAATCCCAATGCCAAAGTAGTGGTTACACTTAGTGCCGAAGGAAGAGATAACACTGGTTTTGAAGATCAAGTTTTGTCCCTGGGCGGCGGTGATTATTTTGACGTTTTAAGTTTCCATCCATATGGAGCCAATCCGTATTTGCAAGAAGATCAAATTAAAGCAGCGATTGCCCGCGAGCAATCGTTGGTTGCCAAATACAATAACCAATGGCCGCTCGTAATCAGCGAGATCGGACAGCCCGCCAGTGAAGTTTCCGAAGAAGAACAAGCGAGATTGGCAAAATTTGTTTATGGCGTGGCGGCTAAAATTAATTTGCCCGTCACCTGGTATTACTGGAGTGATGAACGCTTGCCACAAAATAATGGCGGAATGGGCCAGGGGGCCAATTGGGGTTTAATTCGGTATGATGGTATTAAAAGACCTATTTTTGAGGCTATCAGCGGATATTTAGGAAGTGAAAAAGCTGAATGATTTAACTGAGGTGGATATCATGCCCTTAAAAGATTTTTTATTAAAATTTATCCAGGAAAAGATATTGCTGGCGATACTGCTCACCGTCATTTTTTACAGCGCGAATATTTTTTTGGGCGGTTGTGTTGATTATTCGCAGAATTTTTTTTTGAAAAGTGGCTGTTATACGGCGACCGGGCTAGGGCTCAGTATTTTTAAAGTGCCGAGCTTGCTGGCAGGCATTATCGATTTTTTAGTTTGGGGTATAATCATTTTTTTAGTCAGCGCTTTGATTAGCATCAAACTTAGTGCCCGGATTAAACATTTTATCATCGCGCTGGGTTTGTGTTTGATGGTGGCTGGGTTGCTGGCAGGGGTTTTTGCGGCATACTGGAATTGGGGAATGACGCGGCCATTAGGAGATAAGCGAACTATAGAACTGCGGCTCGATAAAAACGACTATCAAGCGCACGAAACCGTTAAAATAATGTTAATAAACAATTCGTCGCGGCCGATTTGGTATAATAGTTGCCTGGCTGGTGATTCTTTAGGGTTAAGGCTTTATTACGAGAAAGGCCAGCGTTGGCTTAGTTTGATTCCGCCCGGCCTGCCGAAATGTCAAGAAGTTCAAAAACTTTTGCCCAGCACCACTAGCCAGATCGATTTGCCTTTAACAGCGTATGAGTTAACCGCCGCCGAGCAGTTGTATCAGGCAGTCCTGGACTTTAGCTGGCGGCAAGATCATAATTACGACGAAGTGCCTTCTTCTTTTTTCAGGATTACAGGCAATCCGTCAATTTAAAAACCATGCCTGAAGAAAAATCAAAAAAAATTGATCCAGTCGTAAAATTTATCGGTTCTAACCTGGCTTTTGGGATGTTGTTTGGTATGTTGGTGGGGTTATATTTTCGCAATTTGCCGCTCGGGTTCGTTTTGGGTTTAATTTTTATGTTGCTTTTGAATTCGGTGTTCAACAAGAAAAAAGTCGCGGGGCATTATCATTGTCCAGAGTGCGGCACAAAAATGATAAAAGGCGATAAACCACCTTCTGGCACGCCAGTAGCCACTGCGCCTTTGCCGCCGCCGAAGCCATTACTGCCGCAAGAGCCGACTTTTAAGTAAAATCAGTCAATTTATCGCTTGCCACGTCGTTCGCGAGCGATGTGGCTTGCCACGTCATCATTTGCCAGTGACGCGGCTTGACGGCAGGCGAGATTGCCGGTATCATACCAAGATTCTTTAGCGTCCTAAAGTAAACGTGGTAAAGCGGATTTACAAATTTTTTAAACATCGCCAGACATTGGCCATGATTATTGGATTTATTCCAAATTTTTTGGGTTTATATTTTTTGGATATTAAGTTTTATAGTTACATCATGGATCGGCCGCTGATCTTGCTGAATATCGTGTTTCTATTCGTCGTTCTGATAGCCTTGATTAAAAATCCCAATAGATTCGTCTGGCAAGTTATTTTTATCTCTTCGGTAACGATGATCGTCCTTTTAACCCTCAAGCTCGTGACCTCTTTTTTAACCGAGCAGGGTTACGGTGACGGGGGATTGTTTTTTTAATTTCGCCTAATCAGCGAATAAGTATCATGACCAACACCGCGGAACAAATCAAGCAACGCCTTGATATTGTTAATTTTATCCGTGAATATATCGAGCTAAAGCCGGCCGGCGCAAATTTTAAAGCCAAGTGCCCTTTTCACGAAGAAGACACGCCCTCGCTGATGATTTCTCCGGAGAAGCAGATTTTTAAGTGCTTTGGCTGTGGTAAGGGCGGGGACATTTTTACTTTTTTGTGCGACTACGAAAATATTGATTTTAAAGAGGCTTTAAAAATTTTAGCCGCGCGCGCTGGGGTTCCACTTTTGCATTTTGATCGCCGCGAAGACTCGCGCAAAGCGCGGATACTGGAAATACTAAAGCTGGCGGCCGAGTTTTATCATTTAACTCTCCTGCGTTCCGGTGCCGCCGCTAGTGCTCGCGCGTATTTAACAGCGCGACAAGTGGACGATCTGTCTTTGGATAATTTTAAATTGGGATATAGCCCGAACGAATGGCGGATTTTATTTAATTTTTTGCAAAAAAAGGGTTTTACCGCCGAAGAAATGGTTGGAAGCGGGTTAGTTAAACATTCAGCGGCTATACGCGGGCAAACAGCTGAGTATTACGATTTATTTAGGGGGCGAGTCATGTTTCCAATTAACGATGAACACGGTCAGGTAGTCGGTTTTGGCGGTCGAATTTTGGCCGAGGCGCCGGATCAGCCAAAGTACATCAACACGCCGCAAACTGAGGTTTATGATAAAAGCCGAATTTTATACGGCATTGATAAAGCTAAAGACAGCATCAGAAAGAATCGGGCAGTCGTGTTGGTGGAAGGGTACATGGACGTGATCGCCAGCCACTCGGTGGACGTTAAAAATGTCGTGGCTGTGTCAGGGACGGCCTTTACTGTCGGGCATTTTGAGCTAATTAGACGCTTTACTAACAATATTCTGCTGGCTTTTGATATGGACGTGGCCGGAGTCACCGCCGCTGGCCGAGCATATCAAATTGCTAATTCTTTGGGGTTGAACACAAAAGTTATTCGGCTGTCGCAAGGCAAAGATCCAGACGAACTAATCAGAAAAAAGCCGGAGTTATGGAGCGTGGCGATCAAAGAGAGCGAACATTTAGTCGATTTTTTTAGAGCGATGCTGTTGAAACAATTTGACCTGAATCGCGTAGAAGATAAGAAAGAGATTCGCAATCAATTACTGCCTTTAATTCTGGGAATTAGCGATGCGGTTGAGCGGGCTCATTTTTTGGATAAATTGGCTCTAATGCTAAATGTGCCGGTCCTTGAACTGACGCGAGGCTGGGAGCGGTCGCCACAGGCGAAACAGGCGCCTAATCCGGTGAAGTCAGGCGTTAAGCAATATCCAGCCATGGCGATGGTTACTCCGGAAGGAATTGCTATGCACTTGTTGGCTTTAGTGATTACTTATATCCATCGGCTGAAAGTCACGGCAGAATTGCCGGCGCTGATTTTAGAGGATCCAGCCTTAGACCACCTTTACAAAGTAGTGCGGGAAAAGTATAATGAGAAAAACCTTACTACTGAGGTTATAGCCAAGTATCAGGAAGAGCATTCTCTTTTAATGGAGGAAGTTTTGCTGTTGGCTTCTAAAGATTATTTAGATTTGGATTTAGCCGAGGCGCAAAGAGAGTTTTTACGATTAACCGGCGGATTAGCCAGTAAAGCATTAGGCATGGAGCGTGACAAAATAATTAGGCAGATTAAACTTGCCGAAGCCGAGGAGGGCAACGAGCAGAGAGTTCTAGAATTGACGAAACAAATGGATGATTTAAAGTCAGTGCGTTAATGCCCGTTTGTTATCAACCTAAGTTTAGTAATTATGTCAAAAGTAAAAGAAAAATTAAAATCAAAAAAAATCAAGAAGCTGGCCGGTAAAAAGCCAAGCAATGGCGCTGTCAGCAAAAAAGTCGGCAAGAAACCGATAAAATCGTCGGTCAAAAAAATTGTGGGGCAGCGCGCGCCGGTCAAGATAAGCGCTAAACCGGAACGCTATAAAAAAAGCCTGCCGCCATCCGCAGAGGCGATTGCTCAGCTCATCAAAAAAGGCTTAACCCGCGGTTTTATCACCCAAAAAGAATTGCTGTACACGTTTACGCAGGTTGAAGATTACATGGATGTATTAGAAGAAACCCTGGACGAGCTGGAGCGGCTTAATGTTTCGGTTTTGGAAACCGAAGACGGCGTGCTTAGCCATACTGGTTGGCAAATGGTCAAAAAGCCGGCTGGCGACGACGACACTCTGCCCCATTTATCATCGCTCGTTACTTCGGCCAAATCTTTGGATTTATCTGATATTTCCAATGACTCGATCCAGATGTATTTGCGGGAAATCGGCAAGGTGTCGCTTTTAAAATCCGAGCAAGAAGTACTTTTGGCCAAACGCAAAGAGCAGGGTGACTTGGAGGCTAAGAAGCGGCTGATCGAAGCCAATTTGCGGCTGGTTGTTTCCATCGCCAAAAAATTTACCGGTCGAAGTTTGTCGCTTTTGGATTTGATTCAGGAAGGCAATATCGGCTTATTCCGGGCGGTGGAAAAGTTTGATTACCGCAAAGGTTATAAATTTTCTACTTACGCCACATGGTGGATTAGGCAGGCGATTACGCGGGCTTTGGCGGATCAATCTCGGACGATTCGCATTCCAGTGCATATGGTGGAGACGATCAATAAATTTCAGCAAGTGCAACGCGAATTGACGCAAATTTTGGGCCGCGAACCGGAGCCAGAGGAGTTAGCCGCTGAGATGGGCGAAGATATCACCAAGATTCGCTACATTATCAAAATTTCGCAGGACACGGTTTCGCTTGAGACTTCGGTCGGGGATGAGGACGACCGTGATTCCACGCTCGGAGATTTTATCGAGGACGAAAAAACGATTAGCCCGGCCCGGATCGCGTCTTTACAGCTTTTGCGTTCGCACGTGCAAGAAGTTTTAAAGGCTTTAAATCCGCGTGAGCAGAAAATCATCAGAATGCGTTTTGGCCTGGAGGACGGGGTGGCGCACACCTTGGAAGAGGTGGGGCAGGAGTTTGGCGTTACGCGCGAGCGCATTCGCCAGATCGAGGCTAAGGCCTTGGAAAAAATTTCCGCATCCAAAGATATGCAGTTGCTGGAAGATTATTGAGGCTTTACAAATCATTAAAAAGTCGGTAGTATAGTTTTTGCTGGTTGAATTTAGAAATTTGATATTTGGATTTTGTTCTTTGACATTTAATTGATTATTTTTCCCGGGTAGCTCAATGGTAGAGCAGTTGGCTGTGACACAAAAAAACGCAGCTTTTCCGAGAAATCGGGATTGAAAAATGAGGTGAATTGCTGGAAGCCTAAAGTTCGAGAGTAATCGGGCTATGGTAATCAGCAGCCAAGCCAGCCAATGTGGCGGGAAGGTTCAGAGACTATCCCTTTGGGAGTAATCCGATTTATGTCGGGTGAAGCGCCTCATGCCCTGAAGAGGGGCAATGATATAGTCCACGCCCAATGGAAACATTGAGATTACGTGTAACCAATTTGTTGTCGGTTCGAGTCCGACCCCGGGAGCCAAGCCATGCGTAGTTCCAGCGACCGACATGGGTCGCGGAAACGCGATTATCAAAAAATGCCTGTTTTTAGGGCGTTTTTTGTTTTGACAAGCGGCGGTGATGGGGGTATTCTGTAAGTAGTAGCCAAAGCCCGCGCCTGCCCGCCTCTGGAGGGGCAGAATTGTTTAAATAAAAATGAAAAAAAACAATCGACAATCGCAAATAATTATTTATCAGACCGGAGACGGGAAAACCCGCGTTGAAGTCAGATTTGAGCATGAAAATGTCTGGCTGACGCAAAAGCTTATGGCAGAGCTTTTTCAGACGACTGTCGCCAATATCAATATACATCTTAAAAACATATTCCAATCGGGAGAACTCAATCAAGATTCAGTTATTAAGGATTTCTTAATAACTGCCTCGGACAAAAAGAGATACAAGACCAAGAGGGAATCAATTAACGCCATGATCAGTGCCAACAGCCTAAATTTATGACCAGAAATCAAAAAACCGTAACTATAAAGACTATCAAAGAATGCTTTGAGACTATTCTAAGTGCCGACAAAAACGATAGTCATTTAGCCGCGCGTAGAGTCAGCAAGTTGCTATATAGCGCTCAGTGCGGTAGGGATGAATATCAAGATATTAAAAATTTAGTTAACGACGCGCCGCGCGAATACGATAAAATAGTTGAGGAATGGCGGCAGGAGGATTTTGTAGTTTCGATTTCAGTTATTTATTATTTACATGACAAAGAAGCACAGCCTGATTTTCTTTTTCCTTGGCTTTTTCAATTATTACAGCATTCCAATGGTGTTATTCGCTATGCGGCGGTGCGGATGATTTGTAATGAGATCGGGCCGTTGACTGTTCATATTCGGTTTCCTGGTGACAAATTTATTCTCAAGGGAATGCTAAAATCGGAACAAGCTGATAGTATTTTATATTCTTTGTTCGTGTACTTAAATGGATTGTTGATCGCTTTATGGCAGCCAAAATATAAAAGATACAAATACGTTGATTCTCTACCGGCAAGTAAGTACAAATCGGCGCAAATGGTGTTTGCTAGAATGCGAGAGGACTGTGGCGCGGATTATATAAGCCGTTTTAGCAGATATATGGCTGATTAAAATAAAATGCCATGTCGGCGCAATAATTTATGTCCCAATACTACAACTCCCAGCGTACGCGCAATCTATACGAACCAAAATCAAAAGAACCGTTCAAACTATCCCGATCAAAAATCGATTTATTTTTAAACTGTCCGCGATGTTTTTATTTGGATCGGCGTTTGGGAATTAGTCGGCCACCTGGGTATCCATTTACTTTGAACTCCGCCGTTGACGCTCTATTAAAACAAGAGTTTGATATCCACCGGGCAAATGGCACCAAACATCCGTTGATTGAGAAGTACGACGTTGATGCTCGCCCTGTTGTCCACGAGGACTTGGACAAATGGAGACATAACTTTACCGGCATTCAACATCTGCACGAGCTTACTAACTTTTTAGTATTCGGTGCGATTGACGATCTCTGGCAAAACTCCAAAGGCGAATATATTGTCGTTGATTACAAGGCAACATCAAAGGATGAGGACATCACCGAGCTCAATAAAGATTGGCAGATCGGTTATAAAAGGCAAATGGAAATCTATCAGTGGCTCTTGAGGCGAAATGACTATAAGGTTTCTGATACCGGCTATTTTGTTTATTGCAACGGAATTGCTGATGCTAAAGCTTTTGATCAGAAGCTGGAATTTCGGGTTAATTTGATTCCTTATAAAGGCGATAATTCTTGGGTAGAAAAAATCATTTTTAAAATTCATAAATGTCTAAATAGCGATAGTATTCCAGACGCTGATCCTGATTGTGATTATTGCAGTTACACGTTGGCGGTCGCGGCTTTGGTATCATGATTTTCTAATCGTATTTCCTTATCCATCAAAACTAATCTGCTTCGCAAGCAACTCAACAACTCCCGTTTTTCATAAATCGAACCAGCCCTGAGTATATACTTCGCATAAGTTTTATTCCACCTCTCGCCGAACAAGAACGAATCGTAATGATACGTTTAACGAATTAAAAGCAGTTGATGCTGGACTTGTAGATATCAACAAAATAGGCTAAAAAGCGATGTTTTCCGTCTTTTATTCCCTGTAGGGCGTATATTGACACAAACACGCTCTACAGGTAAAATGGCAATATGAAAGCGACATTATCCAATTCAGACTATTTACGCAATTTTGACCGTTTTATAAGCAATCTGGATTTTTTTGATCCTGAGCATCTTCATATTTATTCTCATCCAAAGTGGATCAATGTACATCCGGTATTCACGCATTGATTTCTGAACCAATTCGGCGGTTTCGTGATGTGGCTTTAGAAAAGATGCGCTACAAAAATTGTTCTGATGTTGTAAAAGAAGTTATTAAAACTGTGTATGAATATATGCAGGAAAGTCTTGATTCGGAAAATTATGAAGAATAAAAATAACAAGTACAATTTAGAGCCGTAAAATTGCTTTTTTCAACCAGTTTGCTATAATAAAAGCGTAATTGATAATAAAGCTGTAGTTCGTGCAGGTAATCACGAACCGCCTGTTTCTCCCTTCGGGGTAGGCAATCTGGGAAATCTGCGGAGAGCCAAATGAAATAAGCGACTAATCGTAAAAGCGGTTGGGAGATTTCAATCTAAGAGATAGCAATATCTTTTGGTGAAATCTCTTAGCCGCTTTTTTGTTTTTGGCTAGGTCGAACGAGAACAAACACGGCTTAATCAGCAATAAAAATAATTAATCAAAAAAATATGGATAACACAAATAATCTCGTGGAAAAAGCTCTTTCAAAAGCAATCGAGCTTCACAAAGGGCAAGTAAGAAAGGGTGATGGCAAAATTCCTTATGTCGTGCACCCGCTTGAAGTTGGCATTATCGTTGCTAGATACACGGCTAACCCAGCATTAGTTGCCGCCGCTATTCTGCACGATACCGTAGAAGGCTGTGAATATCTGATAGAGGATGTTGAGACAGAGTTTGGCAGTGAAGTCAAAAATATCGTGTCTGCATTAACCGAAGACAAAACAATCACCGACTGGATTGATAGAAAAAATGAAAATTTAAAACGGCTTCGTTTGAACCAAGACGCTTATTTTATTAAGAGTGTCGACGCACTTGCGAATATGCGTTCGCTTACAGAACTGTTAAAAAACGAAGGTTCAGTGGCGTGGTCTCGATTTAATGCCCCAAAAGAAAAGAAAATGGAATACTTTAAGGTTATCCTGCAAGACACAGATGATTTTCTACCAAAAAAACATATTGAGGAATATGTTTCTGCTCTTAAAGACCTTGAATACTCTGAATTTCTTGAACGGAAAACAGCTTTAGGATTTAGTTCAGAGTAAAAAGCTAAACTTGGCCATATAGCCGTAGCTTTACGCGAAGGCGGAAGCGACCGACCTGGGTCGCGGAAGTGCGATTATCAAAAAATGCCTGGTTTAAGGGCGTTTTTTGTTTTGACAAGTGGTTTTTATGGAGGTATTCTTTAAGTATTGTTAAGTCGGGATTTATTATTACCGCGATTGATGAGCGGGGTAATAAAAGTATAAAAAAATATGAAAGAAGAAACTCAAAAATCGCAAATCATTATTTATAAAACTGAAGACGGACAAGCAAAAATCGATGTTCGTTTTGAAGGTGATACCGTATGGCTCACCCAAGACGCAATTTCTAAGTTATTTGAAAAAGGGCGATCGACCATTACAGAACATATTCAAAATATATTTGTGGATAGTGAATTGAAAGCAGATTCAGTATGTCGGGAATTCCGACGAACTGGAGCAGATAATAAGGAATATATTGTGAAATATTACAATTTAGACCTTATTATTGCAGTTGGGTATCGTGTCAAATCTCCTCAAGGGACAGCCTTTCGTCAGTGGGCAACTGCGCATTTGCGCGAATATATCGTCAAAGGTTTTGTTATGGACGATGAACGGCTAAAAAATCCTGATTTGCCATTTGATTATTTTGAAGAATTAACCCGCCGGATTGCGGATATACGTACCTCGGAAAAAAGATTTTATAGAAAAATTTCGGAACGTTTCCATTTTTTGGATTTTTGTGTTATACTCAATCATACATAATTAATTTAGCAAAAAATATATGGCAAAAAGAAGTAACGCTGTAGGAGAAAGCAGAAAAACACATTCTCACAAAACCAAGAAACGGCTGGAAATAAAAAGAGCGATGTTGGCGCGGCGAAGAAAAAAAGTAAATAAATTTTAGCTCTAGGAATATAATTCATCATTAAATACTGCTGTTCAAGCGGTATTTTTGATTACCCCAAGTGCGGATGCAAACTGGATAATCAACGCTAATGACAGCGAAAGCGAGATGCTGTATGATATTAACAGCAAAATATTTTAATAAGATAAAACAAAATGAACAGATTAAAGATAAAGAATGGTTAAAATTTTTAAGGGACAAGAAAGCAAAGATAAGTGTCTTTGGAGAAAGCAATAGACGGATAAATAAAATTAAACGTCAGATAGGCAAAGAAAATGCAGGTGTAAGTCTAGTTGGACAAAACGAAGAACACCAAAAAGGTATAGGTTTTTCATTTACAGAAGACTCGCGCCGTAAAGGTAAAAAAGGAATTGGTTTGTCAGCACGGAGTTTTATTAACTCCCCGTGGTTTGTATAATATCGCGCAAATACCTGTATCTGCAGATTTTCCGCAAGGGCAAATAGTTATGCCCCTGGAAAAAATTTCTGATAAACCAATCGCAAGGGGGGATTCATTAAAAGATGTATTACGCGAATCTGTTGTTAAGTCCGAAAGCACACTTTCTCGAGGAGCTTTTCTATTTGGGTTGGACACGAAATGGCAAACTTTAAATATAACACGTAAAGACGGCAGTTATCGTATCATCTTTAATAAAGAGGGTATTATTGAACATGTCGAACCCGTCATACCCCCGGAAGAACATAAAACACCTTCCCAGATTGAATAAACCTGGTTTTGATGTTGGTGTCGAGCAGCGCGTGATTTTCAAATACGCACCATTTTTGGGCGTTTTTTGTTTTGACAAGCGGGTTTTATGGAGGTATGCTATAGATATTGTTTATGCAGATAAACTATAAAAATTAACTTATGGCAACCAATATTTTATGGGTAGTTTATATTGCACATAATAATGTAAACTAAATCGTATAAAATGTTTATATCTATATAAGCGATATAAACAAAAGCAAAGTAAAAAATAAAAAAGCAATGAAAGAAGCAGCAAAAAAACCGCAAATTGCCATTTATCAAGGCCTCGCTGGCGACCAAAAGATTTGCGTTAGGATTGAAGATGAGAATGTTTGGCTGACGCAAAAACTGATTGCAGAACTTTTTAATGTAGATGTGCGTACGGTTAACGAACACTTGGTTAATATATATAGGGAGCGAGAATTAGATGAAAATGCAACTATCCGGAATTTCCGGATAGTTCAAAAAGAAGCTTTAAGGGAGGTTACGCGCGACGTAAAGCACTATAATCTTGATGCAATATTAGCAATTGGCTATCGGGTGCGATCTGACAGAGGAACGCAGTTTCGCAAATGGGCGTCCGAAAGGCTTCGAGAATATTTGATTAAGGGTTTTACTTTGGATGACGAGCGTCTCAAACAAGGCGGCGGTCGGGCGCGTTATTTCCAAGAACTATTGCAACGAGTAAGAGACATCCGGAGCAGTGAACGGATGTTCTATCAGAAAGTGACCGATATCTATGCGACGAGTATTGATTATAAAGTTGACACAGAGCTAACGCAAAAATTTTTTGCCACGGTGCAAAACAAAATGCACTATGCCGTGCACGGTTATACAGCGGCGGAAATTGTCGCTCGACGCGCCGATAGCAAAAAACCTTTAATGGGCCTCACCAGTTTTAAAAGTGATTATATTACGGCGAGAGATATAGTCATCGCGAAAAATTATTTGACTGAACCAGAAATAAATCAACTAAACTTGATTGTCTCGCTTTATATTGATTTTGCGGAATTGCAAGGCAGTAGTGGCCGTTTGATGAAAATGCAGGATTGGATCAGAAAACTGGACGAATTTTTGACCATATCAGAAAAAAAATTATTACATTCAGCTGGCAAAGTTAGCACCAAGCAAGCGGAAGAAAAAGCGTTGAAGGAGTATGAAAAATATCGTAAAGAGCAAGACAAAAATTATGTTTCCGACTTTGACCGCGAGGTGAAAAAGATTTTAGAAATGGAGAAAAGAAAAAGTAAATCGTAAATAACCATGGTCACTTGGCAGAAAGTAAAATACGGGGAGGCGTGGCGTTAGAAGAATTGTTTAAATAATTTTATGAAAAATATAGACGAATTAACAAAAAAGATAATTGCTTTTCGCGATGCGCGGGATTGGAAGCAATTTCATAACCCGAAAGATGTGGCTATTTCTTTAAATCTTGAGGCCGCGGAAGTTTTGGAACACTTTCAGTGGAAAAGTAAAGAAGAGATAGAAAAATATGTCGAAACAAACAAGGTGGAAATCGGTGAAGAGTTGGCAGATGTGCTTTGTTGGGTTTTACTTATGAGCCATGATCTCAAGATCGACATACTTGAAGCGCTTGGAAAAAAGATTTTAAAAAATGAGGAAAAATATCCGGTCGAAAAGGTTAAGGGCAAGCATACTAAATACAATAAACTTTAATTATGGCAAACAGCCATCTTACAAACGCAAAAAGGGCTAAGAATGACGAGTTTTATACCCAGTACGGCGATATTCAGAAAGAGATTGCGGCGTACCTGGAATACAACTCCGATGTATTTCGCGGCATGGTGGTGTATTGCAATTGTGACGATCCGTTCGAGAGCAATTTTTTTCGCTATTTCGTGCTTAATTTCAACAAGCTTGGATTGAAACGGCTTATCACCACTAGTTACAAACCCTCGCCCGTAGCCAACACGCAACTGGGGTTGTTTGGCGATGATAAAACTCTCACAAAATCAAAAGGCCGTCCTAAGATAAATGCCAACAAATTTATTATCAACGAAGTGCACGACATAGACGGCGATGGCGAGTTCAACTTGAAGGACATTGCCAAACAGTTAAAGGCAAACAAACATAACGAATGGATGCCGCTAGAAGGCGACGGCGACTTCCGTAGCGATGAATGTGTAAATCTACTTAAACAATCCGATATCGTGGTAACAAATCCGCCGTTCAGTCTGTTTCGTGAATATGTTAAACAACTTTTTGATTACAAAAAAAAGGTCGTGATTATCGGTAACATGAATGCGATTACATATAAGGAAATTTTTCCGTTGATAAAAGCAAATAGGTTGTGGCTCGGAGCGACTGGAAACGGAAGTGATATGGTTTTTGCCGTACCAAATGGTGTGGAGATAGCAGAGAGTGATAGACAAAAGGCAGCGCGCCTTGGTTACGTGGGTGACTATACAAGACTCGGAAACTCTTGCTGGTTTACAAATCTTGATCATGGTAGGCGTCATAAACCACTACCACTAATGTCGAAGGCAGATATTATAAAGTTCAGTACAAAAAAACCGTTTGAAAAATACGACAATTATAATGCAATAGAGGTTTCTTTTGTAAAAAATATCCCCGGTGATTATGACGGTGTAATGGGTGTGCCGATCAGTTTTCTGGATAAATATAATCCAGAACAGTTTGAGATTTTAGGAGCTACAGAAAGTGAAGGAAAGGGTTTTTCAAATGGATTATGGGATGCGATGAGCAAAGTATCGCAACCTCTGGTAGGAAATGAACGAGTATACAAACGTATTTTTATCAAACATAAGAAAAAATAAAAAATTAGAAAATTAATTTTTGTAAAATAAAATTATGGTCACAGACGATAAAGTATATTTTTCGGACATATTCAATGTTAAACATACGATAATTGAAAAGTATGGTGCTTTGGATATTTCGCTCGTCTGTGATAATCCCGCTTTTGTTGATCCATTTTTGATTTTTGCACGCAAAAAATACAAAAATCTACATGATTTTATTGTCGCTTATCTAAAATACCTTCGAGATCTTTCTATTACGGAAGGTGAATTAGATTTAGGAAAATTTAATCACTACTACAAATTTCCTGAAGTTAAAGAAGCTTGGCTGGGGTATTCTGTAGGTGGTAATGCAGGACTTGGACTTGGGCCGCGTTTTGCATCTTCTCTTTATAAGAATCTTAATAAGTTTTTTGATTATCAAAACATTACTAAATCTTCCCATCTTGAGAAACTGTGTCTTGTTGAAGAAGGTGTCGGTGTTGATAAAATTAGCGATTTCACGCTTAATTTAATAAAGAAACATCTTTTAGATTACACACAAACCTTTGCTAAACAAAACTTGGACAAAAAATATCTCGCAGTCTTTCCAATTCGTAAAGTTGAATTTGATTTTACAAAAGGAATTTGGAGAGATGGCAGTTACACGCTTCCGTCGTACGAGTGGGGAGGTAAAAAACAATTCGTACTTCTTGTTCCCCGCGATATCCTTACCAAACAAGACACTTGGATTTCACGAGGTGATTTTCTAGAGAATGACACGGCAATTTTTAATACGATTCCTAACTCTGAACTGAGGGAAAAAATTAATAGATTTTTTCACGATAACTTAGCGACTAAACTGAATAAGAAAAAACAGCCGGAAAAAGATTATTCTGAGAAAAGCAAAAAGAACGCTTTGTTAAAGACAATCTCGGAATTTCCAGAAGTTCTTGATTATTACATAAAGTATAAAGAGCAAAACAAAGATGACGCTCTTAAATATCATATTGCTGAGCCGGAATTGATTAACTTTTTTTCGGACACAGGGGTATTAAAAAGTGAGCTCAATAAAAAGAAATTTGGGAAATTAACTTCTTTTGATGACTGTGTCGCAAGAATTATTTTTTTTAAGCAAAAACTTGAATCAAACAGTAATGATTTGTATTTTAGAGATAAACCACTGCAAGAAAAACATTTGCGCTTAATGTTTAAAAATGTAACTTACGGATCCTTGTTTGACTACAACTCAGAAGTTAACAATGGAAGAGGGCCAATTGATTTTATTGTTTCTTATGGAAGTAATGATAAAATTGGATTAGAATTAAAACTCGCCTCAAGCAGAAAATTGAAGCAAAATTTACTAAATCAAGGGAAGGTTTATCAGGAAGATAGTAATTTAAAACATGTCGTAAAAATTATATTTTATTTTTCAGATCAAGAGCTAGAAACGGTGAGCGGGGTTTTAAAAGAGATAAACAAATCCGTTGATAATAAAGAAATTTTTATGATTGATTGCAGAAAAAAAGAATCCGCTTCTAATCAAAAATAAAAAATTATGGGTAATCAAAAGGATATGACAAGTAACAATAATTACGGCGAGATAATTATTTATGAAGGTGCGGACGGGGCGTCTAGTATTGAGGTGCGTGTTGAGGGTGAGACGGTGTGGCTATCACAATCGCAACTTGTCGAACTTTTTCGGTCAAGTAAGGCGAATGTAAGCGAACATATAAAAAATATATTTAACGAAGGTGAATTAAGTAGGGTTTCAGTTGTTCGGGAATTCCGAACAACTGCGAGTGATGGAAAAACTTACAATGTCGAGTATTACAATCTTGATATGATTATCTCTCTGGGTTACAGAATAAAGTCGGATATTGCCACTCGCTTTCGCCAGTGGGCAACCGAACGCCTTCGCGAGTACCTCATCAAAGGCTTTACGATGAACGATGAATTTTTGAAAAACAATGGCGGGGGTAAATATTGGTACGAGCTTCTTGATCGTATTCGAGATATTCGTAGCAGTGAAAAGGTTCTTTATCGTCAGGTGCTTGACCTGTACGCCACGAGTCTTGATTACAATCCCAACGCCTTGGAATCTATTAAGTTTTTCAAAATCGTACAAAATAAACTGCACTACGCTACCCATGGGAATACTGCCGCTGAAGTTATAGTTAAGAGAGCCAATGCCGGTAAGCCATTTATGGGCTTGCTGAGTTTTTCAAATGGCGGGGTAAGTAAAAAAGATATTGTTATTGCAAAAAATTACCTTGATGAAAAAGAGTTAAAAGTGTTGAATAATATCGTCTCCGCATTCTTTGATTTGGCGGAAGTGAGGGTAATGGAACATAAGCCAATGTATATGAGAGATTGGATTGCTCAGCTTGATAATTTGATAAGCGTCTTTGACAAAAAAGTTCTGACAGAGGCTGGATCCGTGAGTCATGCCGAGGCGCTGAAAAAAGCTGAAGCGGAGTATAAAAAATTTCAAGCTAAAACGCTCTCTCCCGTTGAAAAAGCATATTTGGAAAACATTAAACTGCTGGAGAAAAAGGTGGAGAAAAAAATAAATGATAAAAATTAATAAAAATTTTAATATTATGAAAACAACACTCAAAACTAACATTACTGTCAAAGACATTTGCAGAGGGTTCGTCTATAACGAATTGGAGGGCAAAGGTCTATTCGGTTTGTCAGGCAAGCTCACTATTCAGCCGGAGTATCAGCGTAACTATATCTATGCCTCCGACGGCGGGAAAAGAGAGGTTGCTGTTATTGAATCACTACTCAAAGATTACCCGATAGGCTTGATTTATTTTAATAAAGTCGATGACAATAGGCTAGAAGTTTTGGACGGGCAACAGCGCATCACCAGTGTTGGACGTTTTATCACTGACAAATTTGCCATCAAAGACGAAAATGGCATGGAGCAATATTTTGGCGGTATGGCAAAAGACAAGCAAACCAAGATTTTGGAAACAAAACTACTCATTTATGAATGCGAAGGGACAGAAAGCCAGATAAAAGAGTGGTTTAAGACAATTAATATAGCTGGAGTTCCGCTCGTTCCCCAGGAGTTGTTAAATGCGATCTATTCCGGAACATTCGTTACGCTAGGTAAAGAGGAGTTCAGCAACAGCCAAAATGCCAATATTCAAAAATGGAGCGCGTACATAAAGGGCAGTGCAAACCGACAGGCATTTTTTGAGAGGGCTCTAGACTGGGCGAGTAAAGGAAATATTGATCATTACATGAGTATTCATCGCTACGACAAAAATATCAATGAGTTAAAAAAATATTTCAACAGTGTGATCGATTGGATCTCCGGTGTATTTACCGATGTAGAAAGCGAGATGTGCGGACTTGAGTGGGGTCGACTGTATGAGGCATACCATAAAAAATCGTACAATCCAAAAAAGGTTTCGGAAGAAGTGCAAAAACTGTATGGCGATCCGTATGTCAAAAATCGCAAAGGTATTTTTGAATTTATCTTGGGAGGTTCTACTGATACGAAATTGCTTGAGGTTAGAGTTTTTGATGACGCAACCAAAAAATCAGTATATAAAGAACAAACAATTAAAGCTGAAAAGAAAAAAGAGTCGAACTGTCCGAATTGTACTCTTGGGCATGATGCCAATAAAGAAAAAATTTGGAGTTTAATTGATATGGATGCCGACCATGTAACGGCGTGGAGTAAAAGTGGTGCTACCTCAGCCAAGAATTGTCAGATGCTCTGCAAGACGCACAATCGAGCAAAAGGAAATCGTTAAAGATTTGCAACATGCGAACACCAAACCGAAAACCGGGAAAATTTGCCTTTATAAAACTCGATCCGCATCTCACTCCGGCTAAATTTAATGAGTTGAAAGTGCATTTGGATCACCTTAAAAAAGTTACCCTGCCGCGCGCCGTACAGGAAGCAAAAAGTCTCGCTGAAATGGGGGATTTTTCCGAAAACTTCGGGTATTCGATCGCCAAAGGTAACCTGCGCCGGATCAACGCACGGATTCTGGCACTGGAAGAACAATTGAATCACGCGGTTATTATTAAGCCGAATAAACAAAAAATAGTCGGGCTGGGTTCAAAAATAACCGTGAGCATCAACGGAGAGCGGCAAACATTTCAAATATTAGGATCTTCAGAAACGAATCCTGATCAGGGTATCATTTCACACAATTCTCCGCTTGGTTCCGCGCTCATGGGGCGGAGCGAGGGCGAAAGCGTAAAAATACTGCATCTAGGCAATGATATTGTGTGCACTATAATCAAGATTGAATAAAGAAACACTCATATTACTATGCATCATCACCAAATCATCATGCCGGAAATTCAAGCATACTGCCGATGACGGTAAAATATATAGCGTTAATTTTTACAATTTGGATGCTTATCAATGAGAACCGTTTAATTAAATTTTAATACTGATGATATATAATTCAGGGAGAAGTTTTTGGAATATGTCTAAAACAAAAAAAGTTATCCTAATTATTTTAACTGCGTTTTTGGCGGTTTTGCTTTTTTTAGCCGGTTTTTTTTATTATTTTTATTCAATAAGATACCTCGTCAGCTTGCTGCGAGGAGACAATATAGTATAAAATCAATGTAGATGAGTGAACATGTAATAAAGTCACATAATAAGACATTGATCTTGTACCATATAGTCTGTCCAGCG
>Ga0208373_1001960_pt1 | contig 24646 bp, 18 predicted proteins | sample RifOxyC2_FD_184036 | JGI IMG/M metagenome (GOLD analysis project Ga0208373, IMG submission 184036) | Soil microbial communities from Rifle, Colorado - Rifle Oxygen_injection C2 (SPAdes) | ecosystem: Environmental > Terrestrial > Deep subsurface > Rock core/Sediment | place: Rifle, Colorado... | reverse complement strand
CGGCGGGCCAGGATGATTTTGTCGCGGGCGGATTCGACCCGTCCGCCTTTGATTTCCTCCTCCGCCAGGCTGAGCGCGGTCGAAAGCGTGACGGCCATGCCGCCGATTTCGTCATGCAGCTCGGAGGACAGTTTTTTCTTTTCCGTCTCGCGCTCGGCCATGATTTTCCGGGAAAAATCCTTGAGCGCCCCCTCGGCCTCCTTGAGTCGTGAAATGTTCTTGGCGGCGTTGATCACGGCCACGGGTTTTCCGTCGTCGTCGCGGATCAGCGCCCAGTTGATGGACACGGGAACGGGGACGCCGTCGCGGCGGGTAAACTCCATTTCATTATCCAGCACAAATCCCTGGCGCATCAGTTTCGGTACAATCTCCCGCTCAATGAACCGCCCCTGCTCCGCGGTCATGATACCCAGTTCGCTCGGTGACTTGCCGAGTACCGTTTTCCGCTTTAGACCGAGCCCTTTTTCGAACTGTGAATTGACCTGGATAATCCGGCCGTCAAGGGTGTGGATGGAGATGGCTTCGCCCACGCCTTCGAGGATGCTGACCGCGCGATGTTCCGCCTGACAGCGCAGTTTGATTTCGTCGGCCAGTTCGAGGGAGATGGAAATATGCCGGGCCAGGTTCCGGATGGAGGGCGTGATGTAATCCGAAAGCTCCGGGGAACTCACGGCCAATGCGCCGATGATGGTGTCATGCTTGTATAAGGGCGTCAGGATCGAGGTTTTGTCGTTGAATTTTGCGAAACCGGCGATCAGTGTCGCCAGGGGACCGGGAAGCAGTTCTTTGATCAAGGCGGTGGAATTCACGGCAATGGTTTCGCCCTTGTAAAGGACCCGGCTGTAATGGAGGCTTTTGCGCAGATCCATGCAAAAAAGGTCTGCCCGGATACCCGCTATTTTTTCAAGCGCTTTTAAGACACGGGATTGGTACGACAGAACCGCAATCCGGGTCCGGGTATTGTTGTCGGTCAGCCGGAAGATGGCACCTCGGTACTGGCTGTGTTTGACCAGTTCGTCCATTACGGTTCCGAATATCCGGGTTTCGTCGAACAGCGTATGGATTTTCGTGGAAATGTTTTCGATGATATGCATGAACCGGATGAGGTCGTCCTGTTTGTTAGCTTCGAGCCGCAGGGGGTCCCGGAGGACGGCGGCATCCCGGGAATTGAGCCGGGCGGCGGGGGCATCCAGCGCGTTTTTCATGTTGAAAATGTAATATTTCCGGCAGGGGATACGCCAGATTCAAAATTATTTCATACGGGTCAGGGATTTGAATGCCGGCGGAGGCAAGGGATTCGACTTTCACTTAAATTTTGCTTGATTTCAACAATTTTGGTCGTCTATCTTCTTTACAAGAAAGCAAAAATCATCGTATGCAAGGAGTCCTCATGGCTGTTACGACTATTAAGCCGGCCAATCGCGATGCGTTTTCCATACACTGTTTTTCAATACGCGGGACATTTATTAAAACATTTATTTGTATGGTTATAATTTTGCTTGTCCCTGTTTACCCAGCCCAGGACAGCAACAGTATCGCCGTTCTTCCCCTGAAAGGTGATGGCTTTACCGAAGAACAATTACTCAATATCAACCAGCTTATCCTCGCCTCCTTAAATATAAACTCCAAACTCACGATTGTTGATTCTAAGACAATAGAAAAATGGATCAGCGCCATCCTTTTTCAGAAAGATTGCAGTTGTGAAGAGGTGTCTTGTGCGGTGCAACGCGGTTTCTTTGTACAAATCGGGAAAATCGTCAATGGGGATATCGCGAAGGTTGATTCCACATATTGCCTGACTCTTTATATGATTGATATGACCGTCAAGCGGATAACCGCCATGTCATCGGGTTTTTTTATAGGGGGATTAACCGGCAATGGCCTGCCCAAAATGGTGAACAAGATTGTTGTCGATCTCCTCGCCAATAATGAAGTTCATGCGACTAAAACCTCCGTTGCCTTTATCCATCAGCCCGACAGCTTGTTTTTGTCCCTGCAAAAGCTCCTTGTTGAGAAAAAGTATTCCATGCTGGATAGCGCTTTTACGGACCTTTCTAAAAAGACCAGGCAGGTAAACGACACGGGTTATGAAATAACCGGGCAAATGATTGAGCGGATGGCGGATCCTATGGAATCGCGTCATATTGACGATTGGGCCTCGTATGAAAAAAGCCGCAAATCCGGGTTTGTTTATCTTCCGCTCACAATCCGCGGCAATTATTACATCAATAGGGCATGGGAGGCACGCGGCAGCGGCAGAGCCAACACCGTTACCCAGGAAGGCTGGAAGAAATTCGATATGTTTTTGGATAGCGCCCAAACGAATTTGATGACGTCGGTCGGGCAACATGATTATCCGTATGCTTACGCCTTGTTGATTGCCTGCGGAACCGGAAAAAATTATCCTGAATCGACGGTGACCGGATATTTTAAGCATGCCCTAAAGGAGGATCCGCATAATCACTCGGCATTCAGACGCATGTTTAACTATTCACTTCCAAAATGGCACGGCACAAAAGAAAAGGCATATGATTTAGCAAAAAAAGCGTCCTTGTTCAAGTCCAATAATCCGATTCTCTGCTCCTTTTTGCCGTTATATCACTATGAAATTTATTTATTTCGTGATTTCGATACCACAAAACCCTATTTCAGCGACAACATATGGAAAGAAATTGAAATATCGTGTGCATATTTAAAATCTTGTTTCCCGAAATCAACGCACTTCATGATGCTCAACGCCCAACTGGCATATTGGGCGGGTAAATATTATATCGCGGAAGAATTATTCGACAGCTTGAACGGCAGAAATGCCGAATTCCCATACTTCGGTAATGCAACCTCATATTACGCTACGTGGGCCGACACTAAATTAAAATTAAAGAAATACCCCGAGGCGATTGCCGGTTATGAAAAATTATTGAATCCGGCGCTGAACCTCAACCTCAATCCGGAGCAAACCTCGAATGTTTATTTAACAATAGGCAACCTATACAACAATATTGCGACCGATAAAAAGACGGACGCGCAAACCAAGGCGGATTCCAAGGGAAAGCAGGCCGAGTTTTACGAAAAAGCCCTTGCAACAAAAGGCTTTAACGATAAAACCAACGCGGAGCTTGTAAATTGGCTTGACAAATACAAGCAGGGCCGAACGAATCCGCCGGGGAAATGAGAATAGGACAATGACAAAATGGCATCATGGATAATATGAAAAGCATAATAGCGCTTGTCGTCATGATTTCAATCAACGGTTTCTGTGAAACCGCGGAGGAGTATTATAATGCGGCGACAAAAACGGGTAACCCTGAAGAAGTCGTAAGGTTGTTTTTGTTGGCCGGGGAGCAGTGGGCCAAGTCAGGCAATGAAGATTCGCTGGCGAGCGTTTTAATGCGGGTCGGCTACGAATACAACTATTTAAAACGAAATGATTCCGCCCTGGTGTATTGCCGAAAAGCCTTGTCCGCTTCTGAAAAAAGGGGATATGATAAAAGCACGATAATACGTCTGTATAAAATCGGTCAACTATTCGAATACTGCGGCAAGATCGAGGAGGCGATTAAATGCTATTTAAAAGTTCGCGCCGTAGCGGATACTTGCTATGAATCACAGAAGAATGCAAACATAAACGGCACGCTTGGGGCAACATTTACGAAGCTGAAGAAATATGAGATGGCCATTGAATGTTATCAAAAGGCAATAAATATCGATATGGAACTGGACAATCAAGATTCGCAGAACTATAATGTGATGGAGTTGGGACGCCTCTATATTGCCTGGGGGATGGATACGAAAACAGCGGGATATTTGAATAAAGGGATAAAAATAATAGAGAATGCCGGCGGAGGGAAACGATACGGAAAAAGTCTTGCCGATGCATCGTCCGGATATTTGGCGTTATGCCTTTATGACAAAGCCATCGAATGTCTTATAAAAGCTTTAAGCATTTATGATACCGTGTCGGATGGCGACATTTACTCAAATAAATATAACAGGGGTGCCATTCTAAATAAAATCGGCGTTGTATATATGTCTTTGGGGCATTATAATGAATCGATAGAATATTTTCAAAAAGCTTTAAACATGTTCAACGAGCTTAAAAAGTGGAAGAAATATGATAATATTCGTTTGACGTGTATGGCTAATCTTGGTCTTGCATATGAAAATGTCGGCCAGCGAGATAAGGCCTTAAGGTTGGAATTAGAAGGTATTAATGAGATTCAGGAGAATAAGGATAAAGAGTTCAATTACATTAAAACAATTTTAAATAGCAATATTGGTCAAATCTATGTAAGAGCAGGTCGATTAACCGAAGCGCTCGAGTGGTTTCAAAAAGCCATAAACATTGCGGAAGATAATGGCGATGTAAGAATGATTGGGAATTGTCTATCAAATATCGGAGGCGTCTATTTTAGTTTGGGTCAAAATGACAAAGCGCTTGAAAATGTGAAGCGCGCCTTGTCCATAGCGGATACAACCGCTGCCAACAATGAAAAAGGAGAGATGTTAGGCTTGGCAGGAAGTATTTATTATAAAATGAAAGAATACGGGGAAGCGGAAAAATATTTATTGCGCTCTATAGAAATTACGGAAACGTTGCGAAAAACAGCCCCGGATGAGTCGAGGCGTGTATTTTTGGAAACAAATATCAATACTTATCAAAAACTGACGTCAACCTATCTTCGGAACGGGCAGGCTAGCCAAGCGTTTTCCGCTACGGAGTTTGTTCATGCGCGGCGAATGGTTGAGCAATTAATCAATATGGACATTTCAATCAAAGACATTAATTCCAATATGTTCATAAATGTTGACGAGTTCAAAAGCACAATTGATTCCAATACTGCGGTAATTACTTATGCCAATACGGGCTGGCCATACCCAATATACATAATTGCCACGAAAGGGTGGATTCGCGGCCGTGAGATACCTGTAAAAAACCTAAATGCAACGATAATGTCAAAATATAAAAAAGCTATCGAAATTCAAATTGCATCCAGGGGAATTAAAATAACACATAAAAACGAAGACAAAACGGTTATGCAGGATAATGATCCGGCGGCCGGGTTACAGGAAGTCGCGGGTTTCTATAGAGAGCTTCTTTCAAATCCATCAACCGAGAATAACGCAAAAGCTTATGAAATGGGGCGATTATTTTATGACTACCTTATCAAACCGTACGATTCGCTTTTGAACGATAAGAATGAGATAGTCATTGTTCCCGACGGCGTTTTGGGCTTCCTGCCTTTTGAGGCTTTCATCGATGAAGAGGGCAAATATTTTTGCGAAAAGCATACCATTACATATACGCCTTCCTGCGCCATCTTACACTTGTTGAATAGAAGGCTACGCTCGAGAAACCGGAAACCGCTTTTATCCATAGGCGGAGCCCAATACGCCAAAGATATCGGTGAAAAGCCCGGTGGTAGCGCGAGGATATTAGAAAATGAACAGCAAGTTACATCCCTGGTAAAAAAAGTAAAACTCGACATAGACAACGGACTTTCAGTAAAGGAATACTATAGAGAATTTGGCATCGGAAGCTGGGAATACCTGCCGGGAACGCTTAAAGAAGCCGAAAAGGTGGCGGAATTGCTTAAGGGGGATTTATTGACAGGCGAGAAAGCGAGCGAAAAGACGATTAAAGCATATTCACAAAACGGAGAATTGAAAAAATATAAGGTCATTCACATAGCAACCCACGGCATCGTTGTTCCGCTTGTTCCAGAACTCTCGGCATTGGTATTATCAAGTTCCATAAAGAGCGACGATAAAGAAGACGGGTATTTGACCATGAGCGAAATATCCAAACTTGGGCTCGATGCTGATTTTGTGAATCTGTCCGCTTGCGAAACGGGTCTCGGTAAAATATACAGCGGAGAAGGCGTCGTGGGTTTAATGCAGGCATTCTTAACTGCCGGGGCCTCTGGTGTTTCCGTCTCTCTTTGGCGGGTAGCGGACGAGGCAACTGAGAAATTCATGATCGAGATATACCGCCAGGCGAACGAGAACGGAAAAACATACCCGCAAGCGATAACGGATGTAAAACGACGATTTATTAAAGGGGAGTTCGGGGAGCAGTACAGGCAACCCTTTTTCTGGGCGCCCTTCGTGTATTATGGGAAAAACAATTAATTTACCGGGGAAATTATGAAGAACCTGATAATCGTCATGGCCTTGATGGCAGTCGGAATTCACGCCCAATTAACCAAGATAGCCGTGATGAATCTTTCGAGCAACAGCATGCAAGCGTCGGACGTGGTTTCAATAACCAATGCCATATCGCAAGAGCTGTTCACCAGCGGTTATTTTGACATCATGGAACGGGCGGCAATCGATAAAATATTCGCCGAACAGGGTTTGCAGCAGGCCGGGGTTACGGAAAACGAGGTCGCAAAAGTGGGTAAAATAATAGGCGTGCAAAAAATGTTTCTGGGCTCGGTCGAGCAAAGGGAAAAACATTACAGCCTGGTCTTAAAACTGGTCAATGTTGAGACCGGTCGCGTTGAAAATATGATTTCAGAGGAATATAAGGGGGATTTGGACGGTTTGCTGGGAAAAGGCATAAAGAAAATGGTAAAGAAGTTTACCAAGGAAGACTTAGGGTTAAAAGCGATTGAAATAAAAGTTTCTTTTATCGCCACCAGGAAGGGAAAGACCTTTGACGTGAAATCCGGGGATACGCTGAAATCCGGGGACCGATTGCGTTTGACGCTAAAACCCAACCAGCGGTGTCATGTTTATGTAATCAATAAGGACGCCAGGGAGAATTTCTATACCTTATTCCCAAACCCGGCCCAAAGATACAAAGCGCTTTCCGCGGATGAGGAATATTCCGTACCGAATGAAGGGGAAAGTTTTGAACTGGATGAAGTAACCGGAAGGGAATATGTCTATATCATCGCCTCGTTGACCCCGCTTAACGGCATAGAATCATTAATCTACCAAGACGACAATAAAATATTACAAAAGGAGAAGGTGCTTGACCAGATTACCACGCGCGGTTTCGCTAGAATCGTAAAAAGCGACAACATGAAAATCAAACTTGATAAGGGAATTAATTTTGAAGGCAACTCGAATTTACTCTCCGGGTCCGAATCGTTCCAATACAATGTATTTTTCGAGCATACCGATTAAATTAAAGTAAGAAAGCAGAGGGAAACTCACCTCTGAAAGTTTTTCACATTAACGTCGCAGAATCTTCGATTCCGTAAGCCTGAGCGATGGATTTTCATTTCATTCTTCTCCGAAAACCAGGTCATCATCCCGTCATCATCGTAGCGTCAAACAACGGATAATAACTGCAAATATCTGCAAAAATCCGTATCCTGATTTTATTTTGTTTCTTGGAAAGAACTGTCCTAAAAACTTATTTTATACGCAGTTAGGAATTACAGGCCGAAGTAGCTCAGTCGGTAGAGCAATTCATTCGTAATTCTTGAACCTGCTTTGCTCCTGTCTTACCGAGGCGCTTGAAAATGTTCTTTGAGTTGAAATTTTGTTTCTTGTAAAATTTGTTTTTGTGGCTTTTTCATTGTTGCTATAAAAACTTATTTTATAAAGCCTTAGAATATGCCAAAGTAGCTCAGTTGGTAGAGCAGCTCATTCGTAATGAGCAGGTCACCGGTTCAAATCCGGTCTTTGGCTTTTTTTATTTCACTCAATGTCAATTTTGCATCTATTTGCAACTGTTTCCCACTACTTCCAACTCATGTTGTCCTGAAGATTGTCCCTTGTCCTTTTCCGCGCCGTTGTTTTGCTGTGTTGGCAAATGATGTTCCTTCTTGAACAGTCCAGAGACTTCAACAATCTCCTGTATCCCTATGGTTCTGTATCTATGAAACATCGAATTTGTTTTTAGTCCGCCTATCCGCATAATTACTTCCTGCCGTACCCCCAGCCGTGACATCTGAGACACTGCACAGTGCCGAAGGTCATGAAAATGCAACCAATCCAATCCGGCAAGCCGTTTTGCCCTGTTAAAAGCTTTTTTAAAATCTCCAAGCCCTTTATAAACCCAACCCGTTTCCGATGACTTTTTCCGATAAAAAGCGTATTCCGATTCAACAGGGATATTTTTAAAATATTCCCGCATGTTTTCAGGAATACACATTATTCTCCCATGACCGTTTTTCGTTGTGTTGTCATCCAGATATATGATACCGTGCTCCGTATCCACATGACTCCGTTTTAACGAAGTCAGTTCGCTTTTTCTTGAAGGAACCTGTATCGCAAACAGAACCGCAGGCTTTATATGTTCCGAGGAGCAAGCAAGCAGCTGTTCTTCCTCTGAAGGATTTAATATCCTATCCCGCGTATTGTTTACCCGTGGCACCGTCATTTTCCGCAGATAATTTTCACTGAGCTTACCCTTGAGGTAGGCAAAATTGAAAGCCGATTTTGGCAAACTTATAAAACGTGCCCTTGAAGAAGCAGAATAATCCTTCTTCCTTACTGATGGCAACGCCAATAATTGCTTTTCAAGGAGTTCTGCTGAAATATCCCTGACAAGCAGACTGCCGAATTCCTTGATGAGCCTATTGATGACTGATTCAGAAGTCCTGTAAGATTTTTTCTTTGAAAGTTTCTCGTCAACGTAATATGAAATTACGTCGCCAAAAGTCTGAAGATTTCCAATGAAACCGTCTCTTTCCCGTAGTGTTTGTTTCAGTAATTCATAATAAGCCTGTTCAGCATCCTGCCGTGTACCATAAATGATTTTTTTACGCTGTATCCCCAGGAGAGCCACCCTGATAAGCCACTTGCCCGGCTTCAATCTCTGAATTTTCATGAATTTGCTGTTTTGTTTTTAAAATAATACTGTGTCCTTGACTTGTGACATCTGGCAGTAAAAAGCCGATTTTCCTGGAGTAGTTCCCTGCACGTTTCCGGCAGAAAACGAATTTGCCGCCCTACCTTCCGGTATGCTTCAGAGTTAATAAAGCCAGCAGCCATTTGATGGTAAACCGCGTACTGACTCAGCTTAAGCCATGTAGCAAAATCATTAATGTCCCAAAGGGGTTCAAAATCTATTTCCATGCCTATAGAATAGGCATGGAGTGAGGGATTCAAAACAGGGAATTAGGATAAGGGAAAATTATGAGTTTTCTGATTCTGCTCTAATCTGTGAATATTTTTTTCTGATGGTGTCTTCTTGGTATTCTTGAATTGCAGTACCCCTGAATAGGGCATTAAAGGATTTTATATATTTTTCGATCACAATATCAGTGACTGATAGACCGCCGTCTTGGATTCGACCTCGTTCTTCAATGTCTTCCAATAATTCATTCTTACACTTGCGTAGAACCCAATAAACCATTTTATCATGAATCCGTGCCAAATCTGGCTGATCCACAGCCAACAGGTATTTGGGTATGAAATATTTTTCTGCAATTTCAGGAACACACATTAATTTTATTACTTCTTGCAGCCTATCTAAAGATTTATCATCTGCAAAGTGGCCTTGTGTCATAAAGATGAATTTTTGATTCATTATCTTGCCGATGCATTTTTCCATTACCATTTTAAAATCTAAGCTTTTTTCTCGAAGAAATAAATCACGCCAAGCCTCGATTGTTACCTTTTCAACTGTTGTCTGAGGACCATAAAATATTTTCAACATATTTGTTAGCATATCCGTATGAAGCAGATAGAAAGCAATCCTGGGAGATATTTTAAAGGCAGAAGGTATTCTCTCCGGCTTTTTTTCTTGTATTATCATTTGATAATCGTGAAACAATTCATCTAGTACCCATTCAGCCAAAAATTTACGAACTTTGTTTTCTCTCCGATTTTTCGCCTGTTTTAATATGCTCTGATAGTTAAAAACAAACCTATCAATACGTTCCTTCTTTTTAGGTTTTGCAAATTCCATATCTCATTTCCTTTCAATAGGATAAAGCCCTATCCTAAACGCCTCTTTTCCATCCTTCACTCCTGCCGCATATTTACTGTAGGTAACAAATAAAAAATAATTCAAAGGAGGCAAAGGATGGAAGTATTACCAGAGACCAAGCCTGATTGCGACGTCGCAAGTGGCACATTGAGAGACATCGAGTTTCAAAACCTGGACATGTCATTTAATCGAATGCGTAATGAAGAAGACGCCAGGAAAAATGCAGAGAAAATAGCCGCATCAATAAAAAACATAGGTGAGCTGCAACCTCCGGTTGTCTATCAGTCAGAAGATGGTGTCTTTACCCTTGGGCCAGGATATTGCAGAGTACTTGCATTTCAATTGCTTGGCTATGCTTCTTGCAAAATGTTGGTAAAGCCGTTTACCAGCAGGATTGACGTTTTCTTGGCAATCTTTCATGAAAATGAAACCAGGGAAAACCCCAATGAATATGACCGATGCCAAGGCATCTCTGCCCTCAAACGAGAGATGGAGCAGGACGCAGGACACGAATTAAGCAACAAGGCATTTATCAAAAAAGCGGCTTTTGCTTTTGATGAAACGGAACTTTCCAGAATATTGCAGGTTTCCAGGTTCGCAGCAGAGCATTCCAATTATCTGCGCACCATTGCCAAAAAAGGGAAAAGCTATCTCTTTGAGTTAAGCAAATTTAACAAAAGGAAATTGCCTGATGAATGGTTTACCACGCTTATTGAATACCTCCACCAAGAAGGTGTTACCATACAGGACTTCAGGGAAATTATCAGTAAGCTTAAAGATTGCGACATCTCAAAAAAGGCTAATTACGCCCACGTCTTCGCTTCAAGCAAGACCAAAAGTCACGCTCCTTCAAAGAACAGGCAAGAACCAAATGTAGAACCGTCCGCGTCCGCAGCGTCGCCAGAGCTTAAAGAACAAATTCAGCCGCCTAAATCAGAGATTCTTTATGGCAAAGATTACCAGGACGGCGCTTACTGCAAGTGGGAGGCAGACAAAAATGTACTCGTTGTTAAAATTCAAAGCAATCTACAAGGTGGCAAGCCAATTTCAACGCCTGAAGATTGGCAGATCGTAGATAAAATAGGGCGCTTGTTACAAAGCATTGCTCAATACATGTCAGCAAATTCATTTAATCAAAAAGGAGGCTCAAATGTCTGATTGGCAAAAAGCCGCTGCAATGACTTCGGCCAAAACACACGATGTCAGCCTTGATATCGTAAATCAGCCCGTGCCAGGGTTCTATCAAGGACGCGTCTTCGATGCAGGTAAGTGTGCAGATCGCTTTGGCATAAACCAACACTCAGCTTACCTTACCATTGAAATCGCCGCCCCAGGAACGGAATGGAACCAAACGAAGTTTACTGGTCACTTTTCTCCAGTTCTTAGTCCGAAAAACAAGCTCCGGCATCTGGCTGAAGGAATTATTAAAAGGCCTTTAGCCAGACCCGATGAGACAAAATTCTCTCTTAGGGCGCTCCTTGAGGCAAAAGTTGTTTTTGAACTTATCACAAATGAGAAAAACTTTCTTGAATTCGCGCAAATTCATGCTCTTGAAGGCATTGAAAGTAACGCTGAATTCATGAAACTTCTCATGGAAAAGAAACTGCGCTGTGACAACAACCTTAACCCTGAGAATGAGTTCTGCATCTCTTGCCCAATGAAAGGAAATTGCAACCCCAAGAAAAGAATCATTCCCTTTTGATGACTGATTCTCCTACTGTCTGCTAACTCGTGACCATGTACGCCACCTTGGTCACGAGTTTTCTTATGATTCTCCTGGTGTGTTTCTTGTAGTGTCTGTTTGTCTGTTCTTTGACATGGTGTGTGGATTTCTCAGACTAGACCAATCAGTCTAGTTTTATTAAACAATTTAGTCTCTCTCATAGATACTTTCTATACCTTAACATTTTTTATAAGGAATATTTTATGTCCCTTTTAAATATCCCTCCGTTATTTCCGCATATTGACCAGGTATTCTATACCCTTACAGACCGTACGCTTCACCCTATTGAACAAGACGCACTTTGTTCAGCCGTCAAGAATCATCTTTCTATTTCCAAAATATTTATTGGTTCTGACAAAACCCGTGGTAGTTATATCCAGTTTAAAAGAAACCTCGCTCAATATCGTTTTTGTCATCTTAATCAGTGTCCAGGTTTAACCGTTCTTTACAACCCGCTTTCAAGCGCCTTCTATCTTGATGATGAATATTTTGAAGACCCATTTGAACCGACTTTAAATTGTACTAATTTTCTGAAACGCCCTTATACAAAAGAAACGCAAACCGACACTACAAATTTGCTTATCGCCAACATCCAGAACAGTATTTGTCTTTTCAAAAACACTCTCAATGAATTTAGTCAAGAAACGACACCACAATTAAAGTTTGGTAAAATTGAATTCGCCTATGATATTCCGATTCCGATTCAAATCGCAAACAGACCTGATTTTCTTGACCACTTTGTGAGTGTTTTTTCTCCTGTCGCATCAATCAAAAAGACCGTGTCTTTCCATCGCTATTACCAAATCACCCTTGAGGTGTCAAAAAATGAAACCATCAAGATTTACAAAAAAGCTTTCAGGTCCACCCACATGTTGTTAAGAGTTGAGGTTGTCCTTCAAGAAGAACGCATCAACTCCGTCTTACACGCTGAAATGTTTTCCGAAGATGACCCGCCGAACTTCCAGTTGTTTTATGATATTGTACATGAGAAATATGGTGTTCTTGTTGAATCCGCCCTTTCCACATTTGATGAATTCACCGAGACCATGACCCTTTATCAATTCCTTTCCATCGTGTCTGCCCTCAAGTATGACAACCCCGCATCAAATTTAATTTTTGATGATTTTCTTTCTTCTCTGTTCCTTCAAGGTCACGCCGTCAGATGGTCAAGAATAAATCAGAAATATATCAAGAAAGGTCTAAAACTACAATTCATCCAAAAAGCCAATAGAGGTCGCTATACCCTTACTGCACCGTTCCGAGGTTTTATCCGTTTCATGACAGACTCCAGGTTAAATCCCTGAACAGAAAAAAGACACGCACCAGTGTCACAGAGAGGGTTGTTCTGCTTTCAAAAACCTTAACCATATTATTCCCTATACCCGTCCAATCCAGATGATTCTACAACCCTCTACTTTCATGTCCGAAACAGATAAGCATACTGTCTTAAAAACACACCCGAATTTTAAGACCGATTCACCCGCGCGCCTGAGACAGATGAGGTACGACCCTTAATACGCTGAAAACATGACAACTTATTGCCGTGGTTGAATACCCTTCCGATTATGCCCTATGTTTTTCTTAGTTTAAGAAGAAATACGTTTATTACTTTTCCCGTTTTTTCACAAGCTTTTATAATTCTCCAAATAACATGAAACCCGCAAAAATAAAAACCCTTCAAGATTCAATAATACAAGACGCTGCGTACAAAAGAAGAATACAAGCCTATGAAGACCTATTGAATGCTTATGAGGTCATTGCATCCGATTATAACAAAACAATAAATTGGCTTGCAACCCTTGGAGCAATTTATGCCGTTTATAAAAAGCGCACCTTGAAAAAGAAATATGATGAAGTCCAACGCCTTAGAAAGCTCCTCACAAGTTTAAACCTGAATACACCTCATTAATTTCCTGCTGATTTATTCCAATATATCGCATTGTCACCGCCTGTGAACCATGATTCATCATTTTCATAATTGTAGGAAGTTGAACGCCCTTTTTATATAAATGCCACGCCAGACTTTTCCGCATTGAATGAGTTCCGATTGATTCAGTAATTCCAACCTTCCGAGCATATTTATTCAAAACTTTCCAACAATAAACACGGCTAAGTGGTGTCTTTGTCCGTTTCCCGTGAAAAAGATATTCCTGGCAGGCAGGTTTTACCCGTAAATGATTGAGAACTTCTTGAATAGCATTCCGAATACTGTCATTTAGTGGCAATATCTTACTTTTTCCAGTTTTCTTTTCCCGTAATGATATTTCAGCTTTGATTTTACTATTTTCTATCAAATCAGAATATTTCAATTGCAATATATCAGATATCCTCAATCCTGAATTGATTCCAAAAACAAAAAGCAAATAATCCCGCCATTTCTCATCTCCGAGCATCAGCCGTTTTATTTCATCAATTTGTGATTTCTTCCGAATTGGATTTACAAACTCCATTTTGAACCTCCTTTTAGTTTACAAAGTAACCATAGGGTAACATGAATTAACCATTTTTTAACAAGACCTTTATTATGCTAGGTTCATTTCTCATATCATTAAATGGATTAGGTATGGTTGGTTATCAGTTTAGAAAATCTGTTAACAAGAAGACCAGCCTGATTCTTTCCGGGTTCAATTATTATGATATTCCATTCTCCGCCTTCATAGTTTTCATCCTTGAAGGTTCTCGCATCATCCAGAGTATCGAATAATTTAGGTTCCTTATTACTATTAAGGATAAAAGAACATCCATTGGAAAGAATTGCATATTTTACCATAACCTTACCCCTATAGGTAAATATAACCAAAACTTGACATAATGAAACATTAATGGTGAACTGTCACGCCATTTTATCTTTTTAAAACACGTGATAAAAAAGACACCCCTAATGCCGCAGAGCTAGGGTTATTGAATGATGGTATGGATATACTTTAAGGCAGATTCGAGAATTCTTGAGAAACTGTCCTGCTTCTTGTGGTGTTTGTCTTGTTCTATTATTTGATTAGACCCGAAAGCTGTCTTGAATCGTTACTATTCGCAAACGAAATTCCAAACAACACAGACTACCCTCTACTGAATACCTTGCCGAGAATATTCAAGTCATCGATAAAATAACCTAATAGGAAACTAATTGAACCGGACAAATAATAAAACAAGTAATTATTTGTTCCTGGTATCAGATGCACGGCTGAAAAGGCTAGGGCGGCCCTTGCAATCACATTAATAGGATAATTGAAGATATATTTTGGAATTGGTGGCTCTTTTTCTTTTCTGAATAAAAATGCAATACCGGACAAACCAATACATGAGCAAGATATACACCACAAAAACCTATGGAAATTCCAGAACGCCTCGAATGAAGCATGAGGATAAAACATTTTTCCTCTGAATAGGAAGATTATCAGTATTCCACCAACCAGGTATAATATCGAGAATACCAATCGCCAGCAATGTGTATTCTCAGAATATTCATACAATGATTTGAAATCAATTTTCATTATGCGTGACTTTTCTACTTAAGCAGAGACATCTTTATTTGCTTTCTAAAGGTCCCATCAAGACAGACATTCCCTAAATAAAGACCCGAAGGCATAATTTGACCTTTGATGTCTTTTCCATCCCAGATAAGGGTGTGGTAGCCTGGTTGCAAAGAAGATTTGTTAAGTGTCTTGATTCGCCTCCCATCTAAAGAGAAAATAACAATCCTAACATCATGACTTGATTTGATTGATGGGGGAATTCCAATTAATATGCTTGTGGAGGGATTGAAAGGGTTTGGCAGGTTTCGTGAAACGGTGAATTGCCTTGGAAGAGAACGTCCTCCCTGTTCTATTTCATTCGTTCCGATTTGAACTATCCATTGCGCTGTATCATAGCCGCCACTGCCATCACTTACTACTACCCTAACCGTATCTGAGCCATTTGCATTATAAGTTGTTTGAAAACTATCCGAATTGAAAGAAAGCCAGAAACCGTGAATATACCAATTGTAGGAAAAAGATTGATTATCCGGGTCATGAACTACAACCGAGAAAGATATTGGTGCTCCGACTAAAACTGAAGTGTCGCTATTAGGTGACTGAGAAAAAATAACAGGGGGATCGTTTATATTCGACACATAAATGACATATTTCAGGGTGTCATAACAAAAATGCTTGTCATGAACGAGAACAGCTACATTATTGTTTCCGGTATCTGAGTTTGAAGGAAACCATCGTATAACACCAGAGATAGAATCCACTGTCATCCCAGCCGGTGATTCCGATCCAAGAGAGAATCTGAGAATATCATTTACATTACGATCGCTGGCAAAGACCGTATCAATATAGGTATCATTTTGGCTTGAGCTTGATTTCATTGTTGCCAGAGAGCTGATAAAATCCGGGAAGTAGTTGATTGCAAAGATATCAATCAGGGTATCTTGGATATATAAATATTCTTGGTCAGGACTAATCAATATGCGTTCATCACCAGAATTGCCAGCAGATGTCTGAATGTGTCCATTCTCCAACAGAGCGCCTGAAACTGTATCACGGATAAACCAATAAATGCTTTGTTTTATAGTGTCATTCTCCTGATAATTTTTTAAAAGATATAGACATCTACCATCCGGGCTTATAAACAATTTTCTTTGAGCCCCTTCGACAACAGATTTAGAAACAAAGCTATATTGACCGCTTGGTTGCTTCTTATAACAACTTAGGGTGTCAAAATTTGACGTGGTTATGAAGTACGCAAACAAATCATCAGGACTAGTGGCCATTGCTTCCCAATATGAGGATATTTTGCCCCCGTATGACAAACTACCGGCAGCCGTGTCTATCTGAAACCAATACGCTCCAAGAGCGTCTTGTGTAAATCCACATGTCCCTATTCCACCAATATTTAACCTGTGAGCATTCTGTAAACCATATACGGCTGGTGGCGAATTTAGCAGTTCACCGGCAAATCTGAGCGAATCATTATTATAGTTTCTGAACCATACAGCCTTGTCCGCCCAATCGGAAACAGTATAAATATATTTTCCATCAGAACTGATTGATGGGTGTCTTCCACGATAATAATAATTCATGCCGGATGGTGCCCCATAGTTGGCTAATGGAAATGAGAATTTTAAAGTTAAATCGCCGGTGGTGACATTTCTATTAAAACATGTCAGCCTATCACCCACATAAGCAACCGAGAATAAAGCAGAACCATCCGGAGATATGCAAAGACCGGAAATTCCTGAAAAATTAAGATCGCCGGCATTTTGCTTGGTGAGTGAACCTCCAAAGGTCAATATGCCGGTTGATAAATTTCTGGTGTACCATTGAAGGGTGGAATCATAGAAGGAGGACACATAGAGATTCTTGCCATCTGGACTCATTACTGTACCATAATTCAGGAACCTTCCGATGTTTTTTACCTGACTGCCTACATGGATTAAGTTTTGTTGCTGCGAAAAAGACACGGAAAGAAAGATAGACACCGCAATAAATATCTTTTCCCGCATGATTTCCTCCTTTATCTACGCCTGTCAGTAAATTAATCATCCTATCACATTAAAGCAAGATAAATGCCCTTGTTTTTGTTCAAAATGAAGGTTTCCGTTACTTTTCGTCCCCGTGTCAGCTTTTATCGGTGATTGTCCCCAAATTGTCCCTAACCGATTTCTTGAGAATCTTAAGTGGTTGAATTTATATTGGAGTAAGACACTTGCCGAAGACGGAGCAATGTATTCGTAATGAATAGGTCCCCGGTTCAAGTCCGGGCTTCGGCTTTTTCTATTTCTTACATTTCCCTTTCCCCGGCTCTTCCTATTTATCAAACCGGCCATTTTCCAACCGGAACGCGCGGTCGCCCATGGAAAAAAGCGGCGCATTATGCGTTACCAGAATGACGATACGCCCTTTTCGGGCCTCTTCGCGCAAAGCTTCGGCCACAATGGCAAGATTCTCAGGATCAAGGTTCCCCGTGGGTTCATCGGCCAGAATAATTGCCGGGTCTTTAATAAGCGCGCGAATCAGTGCGACGCGCTGTTGTTCGCCCACGCTAAGTTCACCGGGGCGATGTTCCAGCCGGCGCGTCAGACGAAAACGCCCTAAAAGATCATTCAGGCGATCCGGGCAAGAAGAATCTCCCGGCCCCAAATGAAGAGGTAATGCCAGGTTCTGCCGCACTGAAAGATAAGGCAACAGGTAAAACTTCTGAAAAATGAAACCTACTTTCCGATTTCTAAATGCGCGCCTTTCCGCTCCGTTCATTTCATAAAGATCATTTCCGTTAAACTTCACGGATCCAGAGGAAGGCCGCATCATTCCCCCCAGCATCAAAAGCAGGGTGCTCTTTCCGCTGCCGCTGGAACCGTGGATGACCGTCATTTCTCCGCTCCTAAAGCATCCGGTGAGACCGTCGACAGCGGCAACGACAATGTTTTTCTTACGATACGAACGCGAGAGATCTGTTATTGACAGTTCGTCCATCTATTCCTCCATTAATATGCAGCTCGGGTCGGAACGAACCAGGCTGATGAGGGGAATGCTTTCCGCCACAAGCGCCGTGAGCAAGGTAATAAGACCGATTTTGGGGAGGTCAGCCCATTGATACGCGACCTCAACGGTCTCTGTGATTAGAAAGCCCGATGTCCAATATACGGCCAGGGCAGAACCGATGATGAACCCGGTGACCGAAGCCAACAGTGCCAATAGGCCGATTTTAATGAAATAGAGCGACAAAATATAGCCGTGGCCCGCGCCCATGGCGGTTAGTATTCCCGTTTCCTTTCTGCGTTCCGCAACTTCCTGGGCACCGGAAATTACGATGATCATAATCGTTACGATAAGGATAAGACCCAGTAGGTAATAAAGCGTCCGATCCGTGGTAAGCCGGGCCAAGGCGCGTCCCTGGATAAGACCGGTCTTTGTAATGAGCCTCATGCCGGGGTCTATGTTCTTCAGCATCGCGCGCTCGTTTTTAACGGTTTTCTCAACATTGCTTCCGTGCTGGCAGAGAAAAGCGAGAATATAGTGGACTCGGCCCTCCTGCCCCAGCATTGTTTGCAAAGTCGCAAGAGGAAGAAATATGCGATAATCATCCTCGTCGCCCTTTTCCTTCACGACCGACTCGACGTTATACGGGATCCCATTGATTTGAAGCGTGTCCCCGGTCATCCGTCCGAGTTGTTTCGCTGCCATGGCGCCCAGACGCACTTCTCCTTCCCGCACCGGTCGTATCATGTTCCCTTTTTCAGCGGTTTCGTCGGAGCGTTGAACAATTCCGATACCCGTCAAAAGAAACGTTTTGCCATTCCGGATCAGGCGTGTTTGCAATACGGAAACAAAGTAGCGGGAAGCGAGTTCATCGTGATCCGCCAACCGGACAGCAATATCTTCTGAAAAAGCGGTTTGTTTGTCCGTGCACCAGTAGACCTCCAGCGGGTTTGTGGAATCCGGCAGGATAATAAGGTTATGCCCCAGCCTTTTTACGATGATCTGCATGGCGCGGTTCGTATAGCGCGAGGTGTTGCTGATGTAAACATAAAGGGAGACCGATGCCGTTAAGGCCAAAAACAGCAGAACGGTCACAAGTCTTTTATGTAGGGCCTGTCGAAAAATAAGCGTTAGTCGCATGAGGCTCCTTCACTATACGAGTTTTACTGAACACGGGCCGAAATGCCGGCAGCCATGCGCCGTCCAAAATCCGGGTATCCAATGGCGGTTGAGTATCGGTCGTCCGTCACATTCTCCATCCTTACAAAAGCACGGGTGGATTTGCTCAGCTGATACCCCAGGATTATGTCCAGCGTCCCGAAATCACCGAGCGGATGGAGCGCCCCGTCCGGCGAGAACCTTTTATTCTCATAGGGCCCGACATATTTTCCGAACATATCGAGGCTAACCCCAAACCGTTGCAACGTCAACCCGGCCGAGACAATCCGATCTGGCGTGTTTTCCAAAGAATCATAGGGACTCTTTTTGATCATCCCATTGGCGAAGATCGTGGCACAATTATAAATTTCCGTAGACCGGATATCAATCTCAATGCCTTTGACATCGACATTCCTGTTTCTGTAGAGGGAATAGATACGGCCATCCGGCAGTGTGTCCATGCGGCTGCTCATGAGCAGCGCATTTTTCCGGTAAGTATAAAATCCCGTCAGGGTGGCTTTGCCGAATATGTTGTCGAACGTGGTTCCGGCGTCGATTTTGATGCGGTTTTCGTCTGCCGGTTTATTATAAGTTGTATCCAAGGTTCCGGTGCGCGCCGCGATGGTTCCGAAAGCAAGATTGGCGTGGAGGGCCAGATTCTCCAAAACATCATAGGAGGTGCCGAAATTACCGTTCAAGGCAAGCGGGTCCCAGGTGTTCTTTATGGCAGTTGCTTTTTTAAGAGCACCGGGTTCCAGACTATTGTCGTAAGCATCCCGGACCACCGTATATTCATCGTTATAGGTTCGCGCTCCTCTTAAACCCGCATCCAGGTTCCATTTGCCAAGCCTGTGTTCGTCAACCAATACAAACGAAAGGGTCTGGTTTTCGCAACGGTAGCCGGAATAATACCGCTTGCCGTTGGGCGCCGTCCAGTGGTTATACAGGCCGCCGATACGCAATACATTATTGTTGAACAGGGAAAGCGCCTGGGTAATATTGACGCCCCATTCCCAATCCTTATCGGCGGTCTTCGGCAAGAGAACGGTCAGCGTGTCGGGAATGACCCATTTCTTGGTCTTGGAATCGTAATATTTGATGGAATCTTTTTTTGTGTAGTATTTGGCGACCTCAAAAGTCGAACTGCGGTCTGTGTAATAACCGATGGCTTCCAAGGAAGCTTTTGGGCTAAAAACATAAAAGGATTTCAGATTGAAAAAAGTGGCATGAAACGGATCAATGGTCGGATCCGGATTTGCGGCCACGGCCTTGGAAAGATCGGTTTCCGGCGGGTTTTCGAATTTCTGCATTTCCCGTTTGCCGTAAAGATGGAAAAGACGGAAATCCAGGGTGAGGTTCCTGATAGGATTGAGTCCGGTATAGCCGTAAAAATTCATGAGGCTTTGAGCGCTGTTCTTGCTTTCCGGTCCATCCGTATGCTCCGCCGTAACACCGGCGCTGTATTGGACCGGCCCGATACGGCTCGGCACCGTCGAGCCATGCAGCAGATGGGCATGATAAGTCTCGAAAGAACCGTATTCCACATCATATTGCGTGGCAGGGGTATCGAATTTCTTCAACGTGACATTCACCACGCCCGAGAGACTTGTGAGGCTCGACAACAGGGCGGCGCTGGAGCGCGTAATTTCAATGCGCTCGATGTCTCCGCTTGAGAAAAAATAAGGCAGCTCTTGAAATTCATTCTGCCAGGCGCCTTCTATTGCATAGGTCGGATAGGGGTATTTTTGGCCTCGGAAGGAGGCGAATTGTTTGACCTTCTTGCCCCGGCTTTCCACAAACGCGCCGGGAACATATTGAAGCGCCTGGATGAGGTTTTTGGCGCCCTGGCGTTCTATGGCCGTGTCGCTGACCGTGGATGTCGAGGCGGTCAGGCCGGGTGATTCGAGGCGGGGATACTGAACAATGTCCCGGAGGCGTTTGCCGAAAACGGTGATGGAATATTCACCTTGCAGCAAGACAGACGAATCTCTTGGCGAAACGATAGAATCCTGAAGCGGGACAGCCGAATCAGCGGACAAACTATCAGAGGCCTGGATGTTCATCATCATCATTGAAAGCGCCAATAAAACATATTTCATCCGTCGATTTTGCATGGTTTTCTCTCCTTGTGGTTTTGGTGTAGTACCGTTGCTTTATTATATATTACGAAACAAATGTCAAAAAGGGGACAAAATAAAGTTTATCAAAATTGGCCGTCTTTGTTCTTGACTTGAGAGGATTTCGCTTTTGATAACGACAGAATGCTTGAGTGATGAAGCCTTGATGGCCCGCTTTTCCAGTGAATCCGGCCACGGGGATTTCTCGGAGCTTGTCAGGCGCCACCAGGGCCGGATGTTCCGCGTGGCCTGGAACATGCTCGGTCATCGCCGCGACGCCGAAGACGCGGTCCAGGAATGTTTCATGCGCATACTCGGCAGGCGCCGTTCCTACCACACCGGCACCCCTTTCTCGCCTTGGGCGTATACCATCTTGCGGTACTTCTGTATTGACGAGCTCCGTAAACGCAAGGGCCATGAAAATGAGGTGCTTGAACCCGAAATCCTGGCGTCGCCGGATCATACCGACCAGGGGGTTGAACAACGTGAGCAGGATCGCATGGTGCAAAAAGCATTATTGGAACTGCCGGAGGATGACAGGGAAGTGGTCTCATTGCGGATTTACGCTGAGATGGATTTTAACGCCATTTCGGAAACCTGCAAAATTTCACCGGATGCGGCGAAAAAGCGTTTTTACCGGAGTTTGGAAAAATTGAAGAACATATTAAAACATCTTTTATGAATAGACCCGTATTGAAAAAACCGCGTCCCTTTTACCGGGCTATGCCGTATTATATGATAGGGAGATGAAATCAATGAACAATCATGGAGATTCGGAAAAAATTATAGGTTTGCTCGAAAAGTCAGCGCCGCAAACCCCGGCCGGACTGGAACGGCGGATTATCGATGCGGGGATAGAGCGCCTGCTTGTTGAAAAGAAAGGCCATGGCTTCAGATTGTTTTATTACGCCGCAGCCGCCGTATTGCTTTTGGCAATGACCATCGTATTTGTTTCCAAGGGCCGCTTCGTTGTCCAGGAACAGGCCAAACGTAAATGCGGCGAATGTTGGAGGTTTGTCGGTTTTGATGCCGGCAACAGCCGCCGCAGTTCATCGGACTTTTGTGTGCCCACCGCCCTTGTTTGGCAGACCGCCGTCCAGAACCCCAACGGCGCATACAAGCCGCTGGGCTGGAAGGGACTCATTATCGTGGGAACGGGCACAAGCCGTGAAGGCAGCCTGATTGCAATCAATGCGGAGAACGGCGAAACCCGCTGGAAACGGGATTTTACCTCAGGCGATTTCTACAAATCCAGGCGTTTCCCGGACCGCTGCATTATAAACCAACGGTTTTATATCACTGACGGGAGCCAATGCCTTGTCATGGATCCCTTAAGCGGCAAAACATTGAAAACCCTCCTCCCGCCCGAACCGGCCCTCGGATGGTCTTATCTCTCCGCCGAGGGAAACCGGCTGTACGGCGGCACCCATGACGGCAGGCAGATCTTCTGCGTTGACGCCGGCAATGGAAAACCCCTTTGGACGCATGGGCTGCAGGCGCCGGCGTTTATCCCGGCCCTGTCGCAGGGAAAACTGTTCGTCCACACGTCAGAAGGCGAGGTCATGGCGCTCAATACGACGGATGGCTCAACAGCATGGCGCCTGGAAAATACCGGTGTTGCCGGACGGTCCAGCATTCATGTCAGGGATGGCCTGCTTGCCATTCTGACGCAGAATGACGACCTGGCGCTTTTTTCTTCTAAAAACGGCAAAGCGCTGTGGAAGGCGCACGAAGAGGGACTTTCCAATGCCAGTCTCGCGCTCGGGGATGACGCGGTCTATGTCAAAGGCGGGAATGAGGCCTTGAGTCTTGACAATGGAAAAACCCTCTGGAACAACGCCGGGAACCCAATAAGCAGTTGCTCTCCCCCCACTTTGCTGAAAAGTAAGCTCATCAGCATGTCCAACTTCGGCCTCCGTGATTTGAATATTATGGACCTGTCAGGCCGGACCGTCGGTAGCTTGAAAGTTATGGACCGCCATGTCTGCGATGGAGCGATTGTGCTTAATGGCAAGGTTTTTACGGTGGGCGCTGAAAAGATCGCTGCGTTCGGTTGCGCAAAAGGCGGCTAGGCGGGTTCCCGGTTCAAGTCCGGGCTTCGGCTTTTTTCTTTCCTCGCTTTTCACACAATTTCCACCTGAAACGAGTTTTCGTAGTGCGGCCAATACCTTTAAATATATTTTATATGCAAAAATGAAATTCATCAGCAGCTTATTGAAATGCCGTCATTCCCTGCAGACAATAGGATTTATCAAATCCCATCAGGCCTTTTTAAGTTTTTCCCAGCAAGGGGAAGATCTGGAAATTGAAAGGCAGCTTGGGAATAAATTCTGCGGCTTTTATGTGGATATCGGCGCGTTCCATCCGATAAAATATTCAAACACCTGTCTTTTTTATCGAAAAGGATGGCACGGCATAAACATTGAAGCAAATCCGGATTCTTTCCAGGCGTTCAAAACGATTCGCAAAAGAGATATCAATCTGAATCTGGCGGTTTCAGATAATCGCGAAGAATTAACGTATTACCAGTTTAATGATCCCGCGATAAATACCTTCAGCCTTGAAAACGCGACCCGGTGGACGCAAGGCGGTAATTTCAGAATAACGCATCAGAGGCCCGTAAAGCCGGTTCCATTGTCGGAAGTGCTGAACCGGTACCTGCCCGATAATCAGAAAATCGATTTCATGTCCGTCGACGTGGAAGGGATGGATTTAAAAGTGTTGAAATCCAATGACTGGTCCAGGTTCCGCCCTTCTCTGCTTTTAGTGGAAGAAAATATCTGCGCAAAGAAAGACTTGAATACAAGCGAGATTTATCAATTCATGTCGGCGCAATCCTACGAGCTGGTGAGTGTCTGTGGAATCACCATGCTTTTCAAGGATCAAAAACCATAAAAGGACAATACCGGAAAGTAGGAACAAATGAAACATCCTCTAAAGCACCGGCCCGCCCTGCCCCTCTTTTTTCTGCTTGTGCTTGCCGGTTCCGGCGCGCTTTTTTCGCAGACGCTTACCAATACCCGGGAGATTAAGGACACCAACGGCGTGGTGACGGCCACGTCCCGCATCTATACGGCCCCGGATTCCGGGGTCATCGAGGTCATGCACATCCCCTCGGACGTATCGTACGACATCCTGATCAATATCCCGGACAGCACCCGCGCGTTCATCAAGTTCATGAATTCCGCCGGAGGCGGTGACCTCGACAGCGCCATCGTCCGGTTCACCTGCCGCACGCCCTGCCGCGACTACCGCGTGTTCAGCATCGACGACCGTTCGCTTCGAAAAGGGAATT
>Ga0208373_1001957_pt1 | contig 24668 bp, 30 predicted proteins | sample RifOxyC2_FD_184036 | JGI IMG/M metagenome (GOLD analysis project Ga0208373, IMG submission 184036) | Soil microbial communities from Rifle, Colorado - Rifle Oxygen_injection C2 (SPAdes) | ecosystem: Environmental > Terrestrial > Deep subsurface > Rock core/Sediment | place: Rifle, Colorado... | reverse complement strand
ATGAAGTAGTTTTGATGATTTTTTCTGTCATGTATGATAATCTGATAGAGAATTATGACTGTTAACGAGATAAAAGATGAAATATCCATTGTTATCTGCGGAGAAGCAGGCCAGGGGATCCAGACTGTCGAGAGCTTGCTCATAGATGCTTTAAAATCTGCCGGTTTTTATATTTTCTGCACAAAAGAGTATATGTCCCGTGTCCGCGGCGGCGCTAATTCTGTTCAGATAAGAGTTTCAGAAAAACCCGTTTCCGCTTATATCAAAAGAACCGATATCCTTATTCCTTTAATAAAAGAAGCTGTAGAGCATCTTGGAGAGCGAATTTCAAAAGAAACTTTTATCATCCAGGAAGATTTTTCGGGAGAGGCAAAGAAATTGGGGGACACTGTTTATTCTAATGTTATTGCGGCAAGCACCCTTGCGGTTTTATTTGGCATCAATCGCGAATTTTTTTACAATCTTGTAGAGAAAAGATTTTCTAAAAAAGGTGAGGAAGTTGTTCAAAAAAATAAAGAAGCTGCAAACAAAGGCTTTGAAATAGGGGGGAAGCTTTCTTTGGAGATTGAGATAAAAATACAACCAAAAGCAGATAAAAATGACACTTTAATTAATGGGGCACAAGCTGTGGCAATGGGCGCCCTTGCCGGCGGATGTAATTTTATTGCGGCATATCCCATGACTCCGTCAACGGGAGTATTTACCTATTTGGCTTCGCAGGAGCATGAATTTGGCATTGTAGTTGAACAGGCAGAAGATGAGATTTCCGCGATGAACATGAATTTGGGGGCGTGGTATGCGGGAGCTCGCGGATTGGTTTCAACTGCTGGAGGCGGATTTGATCTAATGACAGAGGGATTGAGCCTTGCCGGCATTACAGAAACGCCGATTGTCATCCATTTAGGGCAAAGACCCGGACCTGCGACAGGACTCCCCACAAGGACAGAACAGGGAGATTTGAATATTGCTTTATATTCCGGGCATGGAGAATTTCCTAAAATAATTTTAACTCCCGGAAATCTGGAAGATGCATTTTATCTTACCCAAAAAGCGTTTAATCTGGCGGATAAATATCAGGTGCCTGTTTTTGTCCTTACAGATCAATTCTTAGTTGATTCCTACTATAATATAAAGCCTTTTGATCTTTCTAATGTTCAAAACCAGCATTTTTTCAAAGAAACAGGGATGGAGTACAAGAGATATCAAATGACGGAAAACGGAATTTCTCCCCGTGGGATCCCGCAATTTGGGGAGGGGCTTATTTGCGTAGACAGCGATGAGCATGATGAAAGCGGTCATATTACAGAAAGCCAGGCTGTGAGGATGAGCATGAACAATAAGAGGCTTTCGAAAATTGACATGATAAAAGGCGAGGTTTTTCCTCCGGAATTAATTGGAAGTCGTGACTATAAGACACTTTTAATAGGATGGGGGTCGACTTATTTAATTATCAAAGAAGCAATCGAAAGGCTTGGAAGAGATGATCTTGGTTTTCTATATTTTAAACTGGTATATCCTTTGCATGATTCGATAGTTGATTATATTAAAAAAGCGGAAAAAACAATTATTATTGAAAATAACGCTACATCTCAATTTGGGAAACTAATCGCAAGAGAGACGGGCCTTGTCATAAAAGATGCGATCCTAAAATATGATGGCTTGCCGTTTTCGGTCGAAGAAATAATGCAAAGGGTGTCAAATGGATAAAAATATATACGATAGCAAGACGGAAATTGCTTGGTGTCCAGGGTGCGGGAACTTTGGGATATTAAACGCGCTTAAAGATGCTTTGGTTGAACTTGAGATTGCGCCAAAGAATCTGGTTATAGTTTCTGGGATTGGCCAAGCAGGAAAAACTCCGCATTATTTAAGCTGCAATTTTTTTAACGGTTTGCATGGAAGGGCTCTTCCTCCCGCGACAGGGATTAAAGCTGCCAATCCAAACCTTACAGTTATCGCTGAAGGCGGGGATGGAGACATGTATGGGGAAGGGGGAAACCACTTTATTCATACCATCAGGAGAAATCCTGATATTACAAACATAGTTCATAACAACATGGTTTATGCTTTGACAAAAGGACAGGCTTCTCCAACAAGTGGAGAGGGATTTAAGACACCAATCCAGGTTGATGGTGTTTTTGAAGAACCCTTTAACCCGATAGCTGTTGCAATATCTTTAGGAGCCTCTTTTGTCGCAAGAGCTTTTTCGGCTGATATGGACAAGACAAAAGAGATAATTAAAAAGGCGATTTTGCATAAAGGTTATGCGTTGGTTGATATTTTTCAACCGTGCATTTCTTTCAATAAGATAAATACTTTTAAATGGTTTAAAGATCATACTTACTACCTGGAAGACAATTATAATCCGCAAGACAAAGTTGAGGCTTTTAGGAGGTCATTGGAAACAGAAAAATTTCCGCTCGGCATTTTTTATATAAACGATAAGAAAAAAACATTTGAAGACAATCTGCCTGCTTATTCGTTAAACAAAGAGCCTTTGTATAAAAGGCAAGTGGATTTTAATAAGCTTAAAAGTTTGGTAAAATAAAAACAATGGCAATAAAAGACATCTTAATCATAGGGGCAGGACCTGCGGGGATAACGTCTGCGGTTTATGCGGCGCGCAAAGGGCTTAGTATTTGCATTGTCTCAAAAGATATAGGGGGACAGGCGGCATGGTCTTCTAATATAGAAAATTATACGGGGTATCAATTTATTACAGGGCCTGATCTTGTCCAGAAATTCAGGAACCATCTTGAACAATATAAATTTGATATCTTAGAAGGGGTAGAAGTTGTTAAAGTTGAGAAAAAAGAAAAGGACTTTAAAGCGTTACTTTCAACCGGAGAAATAATAGAAGCAAAAACAATTATAGTAGCCTCGGGAAAAAAACCAAAAACCTTAAATGTCCCCGGAGAAAAAGAATTCACGGGGAAAGGCATTGCTTACTGCGCAACCTGTGATGCTCCAGTCTTTTCAGGCAAAACAACAGCAGTTGCGGGAGGAGGAAATTCGGCGCTTGATGCCGCACTTCAACTTGCAAAGATATCGCCAAAAGTTTATTTGATAAATATAGCAGATAAGCTGACAGGTGATACTGTGATGGCAGAAAAGATTAAACAGTTTTCCAATGTTGAAATTTTAAATGATGCGAAAATAACAGAGGTTTTTGGAGATAAATTTCTTAAAGGCTTAAAAGTTGTGGTTGCCGGAAAAGAAAGAGTTTTGGAAGTTGAAGGAATCTTTGTCGAAATTGGTTTAGTTCCCAATTCTAACTTTATAGATTACGTGGACAAAAACGAGATAGGGGAGATCAATATAAATTGCGGATCAGAGACCTCCTGTCCAGGAATTTTCGCGGCTGGAGATGTGACGAGTATTCCCGACAAGCAAATTATAATCGCGGCAGGGGAAGGCTCAAAAGCCGCTTTAGCCGCGTATAGGTATTTAACTATTCATTAGTATTATGTCAATTATTACAGCAAAAAATTTAACTAAAAAATACAAAGACTTTACGGCCGTTGACGGGATATCATTTGAGATAAAAGAGGGGGAGTGTTTTGGGTTCTTGGGGCCAAATGGGGCTGGGAAGACTACGACTATTAAAATGATCCACTGTGTATCGCCTAAAGATGCAGGAGAATTAACCGTTTTGGGGATGCCTGCGACTATTGATAACCGTGAAATAAGAAAACAGACGGGAGTTATTCCCCAAGAAACAAATTTAGACGGTGGTCTTACGGCTTATGAAAATTTGATGATTTTTGCTGAATTTTTTGATATTCCACACAAAGAAGCAAAAAAAAGAGTTGCCGATCTCTTGAAATTTGTGGAGCTTGAAAGCAGGGCGAATAATAAGATTGATGAGCTTTCAGGGGGGATGGCTAGGCGGCTTTTAATCGCGCGCGCTTTGCTTAACAACCCAAAAATCATGATAGCGGACGAGCCGACAACAGGGCTTGATCCGCAGGCAAAACATCTTATTTGGCAAAGGCTCCGTAAGTTAAAGCAAAAAAGAGTGACATTGGTGTTGACCACGCAGTATATGGAAGAGGCCTCACAGCTTTGTGACCGCATTGTTATTATGCACAATGGCAAATTTTTAATTGAAGGCATACCTTCTGTTTTAATAAAACAGGAGATCGGAAATGAAGTTGTTGAAATCCGGATTTCTGAAGATAAAGACAGCGAGATAAAAAGTGTGTTAAATTCCTGCGCGTGCGAGTTTGAAAGGGCGGGAGATACTCTTTACATATATTCAAAAGATGATTTATCCATCATGCGCAACCTTGTGGAATTAAAACTTCCAAGTGTATTACACAGAAAGGCTTCGCTTGAAGATGTCTTTTTGAAGTTGACGGGGAGAGGCCTTATTGAATGATGAATTTATCATATAGAATTTACCATGTTTGGAAGAGAAATCTTGTTTCTTATAAGAGATACATTGTCCCAACCCTTCTTGTGAGTTTGGGGGAGCCTCTTTTCTTTCTGCTTGCGCTTGGTGTCGGGCTTGGCTCTTATATCGGAGGGTTTGAAGGGATCTCTTATCTTAAGTTTTTGGCGTCGGGGGTAATAATAATTTCGGCTCTTTTTTCCGCGACTTTTGAATGTTTATACGGCACTTTTGTCAGGATGGTTCATGAAAAATTGTTTTCTGCGTTAATTGTTACTCCTGTTTCCTGCGAAGATATAGTCGCCGGAGAAATTGCGTGGGGAATGACTCGGGCGGGAATCAGCGGTGTATTAATGTATGTTATTGCTTTATTCCTTGGGGTCGCTCCTACAAACCCCATTATTGTTATCATGCTCTTTTTGCTTGTTTTATCGGTAGGATTTGTTTTTTCATCTTTTAGTATGATTGTTACTTCTTTTGCTCCTCATATAGATTTTTTCAGCTATTACACGACTTTGTTCATAACGCCCATGTTCTTTTTTTCAGGAATATTTTTCCCGTTGGATAAAATGCCGGATGTTGTTAAAATGGCATCAAGCTTTATCCCTTTATCTCATGCGGTAATAATATCGAGAGCCCTTTTTATGGAGATGGTTTATCCAAACTTAATCTGGCATTTTCTTGCCCTGCTTATACCCGGAATAATAGCTTTTTACATAGCGCTAATTTTTATGAAGCGTAGAATTATTAAATAATAACATTACCCTTCAACTATCCAGCGCTCCTGTCTTTTGAACCATTCGCCTGGGTTGTTTAAATATAAGAGAGTCTCATCTAAAATCGCATAGTGTTCTCTTTCTTCGGCCGCTAGTGTGGCATAAAATTTCTTTGCTATGTCATTATCTGTTTCTTTTGAGATTTTATCGTAAAGGCTGTAACTGTCTCTCTCAAGTCCTTCGGCTATTTCATACGCTTTGTTTATATCTTCTTTTGTTTCAAATCTTTTGTCCAGATTTTTCTTAAGGCTTATAAAAATGGGTTTTAAAAGAGCTTTTTTTGTTGGCGCCACCTCAACTCCTTTTAGCCAATCACTTGCAAGTTTTTTTTCGCCTGTTAAATTCTTATAAAATTCTTTTATCCTTTCTATATGAATAAGCTCTCTTTCGGCCAAGCTTTTAAGAGTTGCGATGGCAAGGGGATTATTGGTCTTCTTTGCTGTTTCGGTATAAAAATTATGGCCTTTTTCTTCAAGTTCAATTGATAGCTTTACGTCTTCGATTAGGGTTTCCATTTAATTCTCCTTTTAATTTGTAACAGAAATATAAATACTGCCTGTAGCTGTGAGTGTTCCGTTGCTTACAGTAACAGTTAATTGCCTTGATCCTGTTGTCTCCGGTGCTGTCCATGTTGTTTGTGCCTTTGACGCGTCAGAAAAACTGCCTTCTCCTGTCCATGCATATGTTAGGGAAAGATTGTTTGGATCTGTAGCTGTGCATGTAAGTGTTACCTGATTGCCTATTGCTACTGTTGAAGATGAAGTTGTAACACTGCTTATGACAGGAGGATCAACTTTTTTGTTTACTACAATACTTAAAATTCCGGAAGTTGTATTTCCTGCGGTATCCGAAATATTTACTATTACTTGATATGTCCCTTCGGTTGTTGGCGATGTCCAGGTAGTAGAAGCTCCAATTGCTGAAGCAAGCGTTCCTGCTGTTGCCGCCCATGAATAGGTTAAATCAAGCCCGCTGGCATCTGTTGCCGCGCAGGTAAGGGTCGCGACATCTCCTCCGCGTAAAGTTGTAGGAGTGTAGCCCAAACTTGTTATTTTTATAACAGAGGAAGAGCCTGAAGCCGAAACAATTAATTGCAAAGTTCCGATTGTTGTGTAGGTTCCATTACTGACTGAAACTGTGACGGTATAAGTTCCTTCCTGTGTAGGAGCCGTCCATGTGACAGTTTTTCCAGCATTACTTGAAAGCGTTCCTCCGTTTGCACTCCATGTTATTGATAACGTGGTTGTTTCTGTTGTGCTGCCTGTACTGTTGCCAGTAACACAGGTAAGAGTTGAAGAAAATCCAGCGATTCCTGTTGCAGGAGAAGCGGTAAGGCTGCTTATTATAGGAGATTGATCTGATTCTTGGGTGCTGGAAACTACTATAATGTTTAACGAATTTGAGCCTGAAGAAGATCCGTTGCTGACACTTACAGTTATCTGGTATGTCCCTGGGGTGGCGGGTGCTGTCCAACTGACAGGGTTTGATGAAGTGCTGGAAAAAGTTCCTCCGTTTGCGCTCCATGAATAAATGAAAGTTCCGGAAGAGCTTCCTGATGAATAAGTTCCTGATGTAACAGATGCACTTGCGGTAATACTTGTTGTTTTTCCAGCTACGACTGTAGACGGTGAAGCCGTAAGGTTGACTGTTAATGTTGTAGAGCTGCAGCCATATAAAGCTGAAACAGAAATTAATAGAGACAGTAACATTAATGATTTCAGTGTTCTTTTCATATATTGTTTGCCTCCGTTCCCTTATAATTAGAACATGTAATTGGAGGCAGTGTCAAGCTTATCTGTACAAGAATAATTGATGTTTTTACATCTCTAAATAAAATTGGAAGAGCGTTGGTTTTTTTGTTATAATCTTTAAAAAGTTATGTTATTTGCCAGGATGTTTTTTGTATTGTTTTTTTTGACAACTGTTGTTTTTGCTTTTACTTCTGAAGTTGTTGTTTTTCCATCGGATAAAATTCAAGGGGAGGGGCCGTTCCCTTATAATTATAGAATAATCGACGACCATATTCATGCCGGAGGCCATCCTTTAAATCCCAAAAATAATTTAAGAAATAACGATGAGCAGGCTTTGCATATCCTTAAATATTTAAAATCAAAAGGCGTTGAAACAATAATAGATTTAGACAATACCAGTTCGATCTATTTTAGATATAAACGACTGTTGAGGGAAGCAGGGCTTGAATGTTTTTTTGTTCCAATGAATGCCGATAAAACGCCAAACAAGGAAGAATGGCTTGATATAAAAGAGGCGATGAAAGACCCTGTTTATTTACATTGCAAATGGGGGGCAGATAGGACAGGTGCCATAATTGCGCGTTATCTTGTAGAAGTAAGGGGATATTCTCCAAAACAAGCCTTTGAAGCTGTTATCACCGGCGGGACGCATGCGGGGACTCTTGGAGGATTAAAGGCTGAGAAATACCAAAAACTTGTCAAATTTTTCTGGCCGGATTATTCACCAAAACTTCTTTCAAGAAAGTGATCGGGGATTTTGATTGAGAGTTGGAACTCTAGGTTCTCTAATATAGAAATTATACTATTATGTGGAAATTTGTCAATGCACATTTTTTTGTGCGTTTTTCAGCCTATCTTTTACATTATTTACATAATATAATGTATAAACACATATGATAATTGGGCTTATGGGACCAATAGGGGTCGGCAAGACAGAAGCATCAAAAATTCTGCGGGGACTTGGAATTTGTATCATTGATGCCGATGAAATTGCCCATAAACTTATTGAGCAAAAATCTGTTATAAAAAAGATATTATCTGGATTTGGGCAAAATGTTGCCTTAAACGGAAAGGTTGACAGAAAAAAGCTTGGTGAAGTTGTTTTTGCCGACATCAAAAAGTTAAAGAAGCTTAATGATGTTTTGCATCCGAAGATAAAAAAGGAGATTAAAAAGGCGATAAAAAATCTTTTGCCTTTTGACCATATAATTGTTATAGATGCGGCTCTTCCCTGTTTGTTTGAAGGATTAACAGATAAGGTGTGGCTTGTTTGGAGCACATACAATTTGAGGGTTAAGCGGCTGCTTAAAAAGGGACTTAGAAGGGATAAAATTAAAAAGATTATGCGTATGCAGGCTTCTAAAAAAGAGTATTTAAAAACTGCGGATAAAATTTTACATAACAATAAAACCTTGAAAAGCTTAAAGGCTGAGATAATAAAATTGGCTGCGGGACTAGGATTTGAACCTAGATAGCATGCTCCAGAGGCATGCGTCCTACCATTAGACGATCCCGCAATTTATAGCTGACTGCTCTCTGTAAATAAGTTTACAACATTTGGATTTAAATTGGAATAAAAATAAACACAATAAGCATGAAAAAATCGTAAAAACTAAAACTTATGTGATTTTAAATACATTCTTTATCTAAGGACAAAATCATCGGCAATAAAATCCGGTTGTTTTTCTGCTGAACGGGCTTCTTCTATTGATTTTGTATTTCCTGATAAGACCAAAAGGCTATGTATTCCTGCACCATGGGCTCCTTCAATATCATAGTCAAGAGAGTCTCCAACCATTAAAATTTCATCTTTACGGACAGAAGGCAAAAATGATAACGCAATTGATAATGCAAGATCATAAATCGGAGCAAATGGTTTTCCTAATCAATATGCTCTTTATCAATATAAATTTCTTGGCGTAATAGCTGATCTTTTAAGCGATCAACAGAATGGTTTGCCGAATTTGATACGATAATAGCCTCTTTCCCTTATTCCTGTATTTCCGCGATGGTTTTTTCAACTCCGGCAATATGTCCGCTCTCTGTTTTTAGAACACCATAAAGATCAATAAAAAAAACTCTATGATTTTTTATGATTTGACGTAAAGGGAGAGATTGAATATTCATGTTAATTTGTCTTAAATATTTTTATTAAATTTCATTTTTGCCAGCGAGAGTTCGAATCTCTCCTCCTCCGTTTTAAGAAGAAGCCGAAATTCTAAGGGTTGTGGTAGTATCATCTAGCTCAAATAAAAAGCCAACAACATCCAATTTATTGGTATCTTTTTTTATCAATAATCCCAATTTTTCAACAGTTTCTTCTTGCTCAAACTGCTCTGGCATGCTCTGGCATACTTCTAGAACTTTTGCTTGATCCTCTATAACAATGCGAGTAAAAGGAGCTTTTCTTATTATTGATGCATTATAAACCAAAGTAAGAATCAGGGAAACAAATTGCCTCATAGACTTTAAAGGAAGGGTAGAAAGGCGTAATCCATATTCTATGGTAACAGTTTGAAGGAAATGATCCAGCAGTTCAACGCCCTCTTGTCTAAAGGATAAAGATAGGAGAGATAATTTATAATCTCTAAGCATATTCTCAGTTTGAAAAGGTGTCAATCCTTCTTCATTTTCAAATTTTCTGCTCCCTTTTAGTCTTGCTTGATAAAAAGACAAAATATCGTAAGGCAGAGAATCGATTGACATTTTTCTTTTTATTGGCATATAAGTAGTGTCCGAATTTAAAAACAGATCATAAATCGCATTAATTCTGAATGCTTCAAGAATACCAAAAATCAATACCTCCCACTCATTTACTACCCGGGGATTTTCTAGCGCCTTACGCAAACAGAAAAGCAAAATATCAAGCTCATTTCTGGCCAATTCTATTTCAGAGGCTGTCATTTCTTGTGTATCAATAATTGGATATTGATTATCTGGATCTTTATTTTGCAACTGCCAATTTTCCATCATTCCGCGTTCTTCTTTGGATAACCTATTGTAAAAAGGAGATCCTGGATAAGCCTTATACTCTCCAACCGCACTAAAACTAGGAGGTTGCTTAACTAAAGCAATCGCATTTGCCAATATTTCTTTCCATCCATATCCGGGAGTACCTACCATTAAGTTATAGGCAACAACAACTCCAGCAGCCCCCGCCTCTTTGGCTCTTTTCTGTAAAGTAACAATTGATAAACTTCTATCATTTTTCAATTCTCTGGCTAGAGGTTCGCACAAAGTTTCAACTCCAAATGCCATTATACGAAGCCCCGCTCCGGCCATAGCCATTATTGATCCTACCGAAAGTTTGTCTCCACGTGTTTCTATTGTCCAGTAAAAAGATGAGTCTCTCTCTTTTATTGCTTTCAAACCGGCCAGCAGCAGGTTAAGCTCCTGTTGAGGCCTTAACAAAAAGTCTTCTTCATCAAACAAGACATTACGAATGCCAGATTGATGCAAGATGTCAATCTCATGTAGTATGTTTGCAGCCGATCGCTGCCTTACTTTTCTTAATGTGACGGCAGGCCCTGAACAATAATTACATCCATAAGAACATCCCCGGTTCCCAACAATAAAGGCTCGCTGTAGCCCGTCGATTTCTTGGAAATTGTCAAATAAATAAAGCGGCTTTGCAGTATGAGGAAAAGGAAGATCATCTAACGGGACCTTGAAAGCTCTTCTTCCATTGTTTTGAATTTCATTGCCTTTTTTATAAACTGTCCCGGGAATTAAAGGCAAAGCTTCTCTAAAATCTGCCCCAAAAAAATGACGAGCCAAAACAAGTTCTGCAAGAGTCTCTTCTCCATATCCCAAAGCTGCAACATCAAAAGTACTCCCTTTTAACGCTAAATAAGGCTCTGCGGATGGGAAGTACCCTCCGACAATTTTTAAAGTATTTCTCAAATTAGCATTCCTTGCAGCTTGTTGCGCAATCCCAATGGCAGCTCCTATTGAATGCGAATCAGCTGTTACAGCCAGTACCGATGGAGAAAAAAGATCAAGAGCCCTATTTATATCTAAAGCTTTAGGCGCTACTCTCATATCAAGAATTCTTACATGTAATCGCGGAGGTTGAGCTCCCTTTAACTTGTCAATTTGAGAATTTCCAGCAACTCTTCCAATAAATTCTGGGTTTGCCAAGGAAGCCCCAAGATAATTTATTCCATGGTTTGGCAGCACAAGTTTCCTATAAGGCGGGACAACAAGAAGAACTGATGTAACTCCTTTTGGCGGAAGGTGCTGTTTTATCTGTTGCAATACTCCTTGTGTTTTCATAGTCTCTTACAGAAATATCGTTACATTTAAATAAAAATTTCGTTATGTCCGCTACTTAGTAGACGAGCTTTAACTGCGGGATTGATTTTTGTCTCTATTGTTGTCATTCATTTTTTTATCATTAAAATGAAAGGAAGAATTCAGATAAAAATGAATTAAGGTGTGGGGAAAAAGCATTAGAAATTAGTTTACTTATGGTCAAGCCAATCTCAAATCTCTACTTTCGAATATCTAATCTCCAAATAGCCCTAATCTGGATAAAAGATAGAACTTTTGTGTTGGAAGCTATTGTATAATGGATATCAAAAATGGACTATATCTATGAAATTGGCATATAGGTTTTCATCAATTAATTGCTTAGCACTTAATATCCTTAAAAGTGGAACACATTCGAAGGCGGAACCACGTGCAATATAAAAAAAGTTATTACGATCTTTTTGAGTAAAACGGCCATTGCCTTCCGCGATATTAAGCGAAATTGAAACTGCCGCACGGTTTATCTGATCGGTTAAATAATAATTACCTTTAGGGAAACTATCTGTTGTTTTAGATATTTCAACTGCAAAAGCAACGGCTTTTTGATAGACTTCTAAATTTTCAAATCTAAAACTCAATTTGCCTCCTTGAACATTTGAGCATTGGAACATTTGACCGCATTTGAACGAAGTCTTTCAAATTTTCTAATGTTCAAAAGCGAAGCGTTCAAATGCTCCATTTTTTTACCGCAGAATGCGGTAAAAAAATAGCCCTAACGGGGATTGAACCCGTATCTCGACCTTGAGAGGGTCGCGTCCTAGCCATTAGACTATAGGGCCGGGCTTAGTAGTTAGTAATCAATAAGCCTGATCATACTCATAAGCCTGTTGTTGAAAGAAAATGCTTTTTACTGTTGCTTCAAAACTAAAGGAGATGACAAACAAGACGATAAGGCCTATTACAAACCAAAGACCCAATTTGTGATGTTTTATCCATTTAATAGATACGTATATTGTTATTACAACCATTATAGCCGTAAGAACAAGTCCCGTTATTATCAAAAGGGTTGAAATAAGCATGGGAAGCATCTGGCGTAAAAAAACTACAAGCAGATAACAAGTATTTGCCCACGCGATCAAAAGAATAAGTAAATTTGTTACCGTAAAATGCTCTTCATCAATTTCAAATCTCATTTTATCCTCCTATTTGGCCAAAACAATGTCTTTAACTTTTATCATCGTAACCTGGCTTCCTCGTTCCATCTCCGATAGCTTCATTTTGATTCCCGCGGATGCCTCTTCAAGCTCCGGTATCATAACATATTCTAACGCGTTTACTCTACGACGGGTTTCTATAATCTGTGTTGCCATAAGTCTAATAGAATAACTCTTCCCTGCAAATTTGAGCAAATCAGGCAAAGTATTTGTAAAATCTCTGCTTGCTTCTCTATATTCTATTGATGTTGACAGTTGTGGGGCGGCAGGGGTACTGCGCACTGTTTTCTGTACACTGTACTCTTTGGTCTTGACCCCCATAATATTTCCTGTTGTCGTTTCAATTTGGAGTGGAGGCACTTCTTTGTCTGCTGTTCCTTTTAAAAATTTTTCATCTGTAAGAGATGATCCAAAAACTGCCTCTTTGAAAATTTTAACAAGAGAAGGTTCGATTGTTTCATGAAGGAGCAAAAACTCATCTTTTAACTTAAAAAACTTTTGGATCAAACCGTCAAGTTTGTCTTTTAAGAGCTTATGTCCCCGTTTTGCAAAAGCAAGTTTCCTTTTTGTCAGCAAAAGCTGCATTCTTGTCGCTGTTGTTTTACGCTTCATAATACTTGTCAATAAACTCCGGCTTAATGCGCTTTAGCTCATCCTTTGGCAATATTTTTAATAGCTCCCACGAAAGATTGAGCGTATCTTCAATGCTTCGATCTTCCATTTCGTCCTGCCTTATAAACTTGTCTTCAAATTCGTCCGCAAATTTAAGATATTTTTTGTCAATATCGGATAATGCAGCTTCACCTAAAATAACCATAAGTTCCCTGACCTCTCTGCCTCTTGCATAAGAAGCAAAAAGCTGGTTTGCTACGTTTGGATGATCTTCGCGGGTTTTTCCTTTTCCGATTGCCTTGTCACGAAGCCTTGAAAGAGAAGGAAGCGGGTCGATTGGCGGATAAATGTTTTTCCTCTCAAGGGCTCTGTCCAAGATAATCTGCCCCTCCGTAATATAACCTGTCAAATCGGGTATCGGATGGGTTTTGTCGTCATCGGGCATAGAAAGAATTGGGATTAAAGTTATTGAGCCATCTTTTCCTTTAATCCTTCCGGCCCGTTCATAAATTGTAGCAAGATCGGTATATAAATAGCCAGGATATCCCCTGCGCCCGGGAACCTCTTTACGCGCGGCAGAAACTTCTCGCAAACTTTCACAATAGTTTGTCATGTCGGTCAGTATAACCAAAACATGCATGTTGAGGTCAAAGGCCATATATTCTGCGGCGGTAAGAGCAGCGCGCGGGGTTGCAATTCGTTCAATCGCGGGATCTGATGCAAGATTAATAAACAATACCGCATTTTCAATAGCACCTGTTTCACGAAACTTTCTTATAAAAAATTCGGCATCTTCAAATGTAATCCCCATGGCGCCAAACACAACCGCAAAATCGCTCCCTCCTCCTTTTACTTTTGCCTGCCTTGCTATTTGCGCGGCAAGTCGGGAATGAGGGAGGCCGGAACCGGAAAATATAGGAAGTTTTTGGCCTCTTGTTAATGTGTTTAATCCGTCAATTGTTGATATGCCTGTCTGGATAAAATCGTTTGGATAATTCCGTGAAAAGGGATTTATTGAAGAGCCGTTTATATCAACCTTTTTTTCCGGAATTATATCAGGAGCATTGTCGATTGGTTTTCCAAGACCGGAAAAAATACGGCCTAAAAGATCTTTGGATACGCCAAGTTCAAGCCCTTTCCCCGTAAATCTTGTCTTTATTGTTTTAAGATCAAGCCCTTCGGTTCCTTCAAATATCTGAATCAACGCCTTGTCATCTTTTATTTCAAGAACTTTGCCCGAACGGATATCTCCGTTTTTCAGCTCAACTTCCACAAGCTCATCATATAAAGCGCCCGATACTTCAGAAACAAGCAGAAGAGGGCCGTAAATTTCTATAGCCTTACTCATTGTTTGCCCTCCCAATTAAATTTTCCATTTTGTTTTTCATATCTTGCCTTATTGATTCCGCTTCTTGAGGTATTTCTTCTTCTTTTGTAAGTTTTAATTTTGAAATTCTTGATATTGTATCGATTTTTTGAATATCTTTTACTTCAACCCCGAAATCTAATATTTCCAAGCTTTTTTTGTGCAAAATCATTATAAGGCTTAATATATTGTACTGTTTTTTTAAACTTGAAAATTGGTCAATCGGATCAAACGCACTTTGATATAGAAAATCTTCCCGTATTATTTTGCAAACAAAAAGAATTAATTGTTCTTTTTGAGAGAGAGATTCCATCCCGACAAGCCTTACAATCTCTTCAAGCTCTGCTTCTTTTGCCAAAAGCCTTAAAGCCTCTTCTCTTATAGCGGGGAAGTCTTCGCCTATATTTTCTTTGAAATATTTTGACAGGTTCTCAACATAAAGAGAATAAGACTGTAGCCAGTTAATTGCGGGAAAATGTCTTTTGTGTGCCAGTGCGTAATCCAACCCCCAAAAAACTTTGGTTACACGAAGTGTGTTTTGAACAACAGGTTCTGAAAAATCTCCTCCGGGAGGGGAAACAGAACCTATTATTGTAAGAGAGCCTTCCCTTTCAGGTGTTCCAAGACATTTGCCATATCCTGAACGTTCATAAAAATCCGCAAGGCGGGATGATAGGTAGGCGGGATATCCTTCCTCTCCCGGCATCTCTTCCAATCGTCCTGACATTTCCCGTAGTGCTTCGGCCCATCGGGAAGTTGAATCGGCCATTAAGGCGACACTGTATCCCATATCGCGAAAATATTCGGCAATTGCGGCCCCAGTGTAAACAGAAGCTTCACGGGCTGCAATCGGCATGTTTGAAGTATTTGCTATTAAAATAGTTCTTTCAAGAAGAGGTTTGCCTGTTCTTGGATCTTTTAGTTCCGGAAATTCCTGCAAAACGTCTGTCATTTCATTTCCACGTTCACCACATCCGACAAATACTATGATATCCGCATCTGCCCATTTGGCTAACTGGTGCTGAATAACAGTTTTACCTGCTCCAAACGGTCCAGGGACGCAAGCGGAACCTCCTTTTGCAAGAGGGAACATTGTATCTATGATCCTTTGTCCTGTTGTCAGAGGAATACTGACTGATTCTTTTTGTTTTAACGATCTGCTTTTCCTAACAGGCCACTTTTGAAGCATTGTTATTTCTTGGCCGGATATTTTTGCGATAGTTTCTTCTATTGTGAAGGAGCCTGATTTTATCTCTTCTATTTTCCCTGAAATTCCATGCGGGATCATTATTTTGTGGACAATAAGGCTTGTTTCTTCTACTTCTCCGATGATATCTCCGACAGAAACTTCATCTCCTTTATTTTTTACAGGTTTAAATGTCCACTTTTTGGTCCTGTTAAGAGAGGGAACTTCAACTCCTCTTGCAATAAATACTCCAGATGCTTTTTCAAGTTCAACAAGAGGCCTTTGAATTCCGTCAAACATTGTGGAGAGGAGGCCAGGTCCAAGTTCGACAGATAAAGGCATACCTGTATTTTGGACGGGGTCGCCGACTTTTAATCCTGAAGTTTCTTCATATACCTGTATTGACGCCAAATCTCCGCGAATTTCGATTACTTCGCCAACAAGCCTTAATTTGCCGACTTTTACAAGATCTCCCTTTTTACAATCCGGTATATTTGCTATAACTAAGGGACCAGCTACTTTTTTTATCATGTTCCAATCGCTCCTATCGCATGTTTTATTAAACCATTTAATCTCTCTTTAAACAAGCCAATGCTTCCTTTATGGTCAGGGATCAAAACTATGTTTATTTTATCCTCAAGCCCTGTTATTTTTTCTGTTACGTCTGCAGCTAAAGCTTCTGTAATAAAGACAACATCAAATTTTTTTGATAAATATATTTTATCAAAAATTTCTTCTGCCTGAACTCCGTTATTGCATGGAAAAATTGTTATCCCACTTGTCTTAAGGGGTAAAACCATCTGATATGGGCCTATTATTGCCGCGTTAGACATACGATTTCCTTAAACGGATTTTAATGTCGCCTGTTTCCAACCCCAATAATTTGGCGGTAAGGATCAGCTTTATGTTTTTGGTCTCCATTTCTTTGCCTATTAAAAATCCGATCAACGGCTCTATTCCAAATGCCATGTATTTTGCTTTTTGCACTATTGTAAGCAAATGATCGTCTATTTCTTTTTCAAATACAAACAGATTTTTGGAGTTAATACTTTTTTCAACAGGGTGAAAGTAATCTTTATAACGGATTCTTCCTGATACTTCTTCAAGGTTTAAATTTTCTGTTTCCGCTTGTAAAAGAAGTGTTTGCAGAGCCGCAAATGCTTCAACATATTTTGTAAAAAGCAAAACATTGCTTTTTACAGTGGCATTTTCAAGAATTTTCATATAATCGGCAAGCGTGGGATAGGGGAAATCAAATTTTTTCAGCATTGCTTTTAATGTTTCAGAGTCGGGAGCCATGTCGGAGAGAAAACTTTTTACAAAATCAAGTTCCATGTCCACCAATTCGCCAAAATTAAATGGCTTTGACAGCCGGTCAATGTGTTCCGAGTAGGAAGTTTCGGTCAAGACAAAAAAGGCTGACTCAAAATCTTTGGCATCAGCCATGCGGATAAAATGCGAGGTCGAAAGCATTCCGGCTTCAAGCGCTCTTATTCTTCCTATTGCGTATCCTAATTTGTTCATTTAGCAAAAAAGAACCTTTGCGACTTCGATCTCTTTTTTTTCTCTTGTTTCTTTTGATTTTCCCTGGAACGCCTGTTCGAGAATCTTTCTTTTTTCTTCAAGTATTTTCTTCTTTGCGGCAAGTTTTGCGGGTGTTATAAGGGCGCGTTTTAAGTTTTGAGCCTCTTTTTCTCCTGCGGACAATATTTCGTTTTTTTCTTTTTCAGCTTTTGTTTCCGCTTCTTTTATGATTCGCGCGACTTGTTCTTTTGCTTCGGCAATTATCTTATCCGCCTCAGCTTTGGTATCCTGTTTTATTTTATTTTCTATATCGGAAAGCGACATTAGACTTTAATTCCTGATACAAGTAATATTGTTGCCAATAATCCTACAACAGCGTATGTTTCAACCATTGCAGGGAGGATTACTGCCTTACCCATTTCTTCCGGGCGTTTTGCGAGAAGCAAAATTCCTGCGGCTGAAGCGCGGCCTTGATAGTAAGCCGAGAATAAGCCAACCACACCTACAGGAAGAGCCGCAAAAAACAATTGTATGCCTGTTGATAAGTCAAGTGGCATACCGCCTTTCAAAAGATTGATTTTGAGCATTACATAAAACATGCCCAAAAAGGCATAAAATCCTTGAGTTCCCGGAAGCGCAAGGAGTACAAGCACTCTTCCGAATTTTTCAGGATCTTCGGTTAAAACTCCTCCCGCCGCCTCTGACGCAATCGCGATTCCCCATGCCGAACCTACGGCTCCCAAAAATGCCGTAATTGCCGCTCCTGCTACCGCAAGCCCTAATCCTATATCCATTTTTTATCCTCCTATTCGATAAGTACATATTTTGTTTCTCTGCCAAACGGTTTAAAAGGACGTCCGCTTCCTTCATAAAACTTGCCGAAGAACTCGACAAGCTGAAGCCTCATTGAGTGGACAAAAGCGCCCAACACAGAAACAACAAGATTAAAAAGATGCCCGACAACCAAAATCACAACCATTATAACATAACCAAAAATAGGAATGCTTGTAGCCGTTAGTCCTGCCAGTATGTTGACAACCAATCCTATAATGCTGGTTGTCATCATCAAGGCCAAAAGCCTTGAATATGAAAGCGTATCACCCAAAAATGCTGTTGTGCGATAAAGGCTTAATATGCCGCCTATCGCTTTTTTTATTAAACCAGGTTCGTTCCTGCCTTGAGTCAAAACAAGCATTACGGCTCCCGCTATGCTCAGGTAAGAGGCAAGCGATGCAAAATTTGGCGCTATTGCGTTTGCCGTCAATAGTGCGACAAGCGCCAAGAGGAAAAATATCCAAAGCCCAAAATCAAAAATACCGGCCAAGTATTCCTTCTGTTTTATTTTCCAATACATGCCAACAACAAGCCCCCAAATATTTTGGATTACTCCCATTACAAGAGAAGCAATAAGCATTGTAAGCGGAGATTTGACAGGGTCTATGATTTTTACATAAAGGAGTGCATCCTTAATGCCGCTTTTTGGCAGATCATCAAGATTTATTGCAAAATAACTTCCAGTTAAAATTCCTGCCGCAATAGATAATATTCCACCCCAAAACAAAAGAAGAAGAAGGTTTTTACCCCCTTCAGAAAGTGTTAATTTTTTCAAGAAATAGTAAGATGCTGCGGCAAGTATTATTCCATAGGCGGCGTCGGAAAGGCATATTGCGAAAAAAAGTATGTAGAAAAAAGACAATGCCTGAGTAGGGTCAACCTCTTTTATCCCCGGCACTCCGAATATTTTGGTTATAAGCTCAAAAGGTCTAAACATGGGAGGATTTTCTATGGCGGTTGGAACAATCTCGTTTTCACTTGGCAAAACGGGGATTACATCTATTTCTTTTGAAACTTCAAAAAGCGTTTTTAAAAGCTTTTCAGTTTCTTTCTTTTTTATCCAGCCTGATATTGTATAAGTTCTTTTTGTATTGTTTGCAAACTCTTTTGCCTCTTTCTCCTGTTTTTTAAGCAGGAGATAATCGTATACAAACGTTAAATTTTCGATATTTGCCGAAAGTGATAAAGCCTCTTTTCCCAGTTCTTTTTTGTCGATTGCCATTTCTTCCAATGCTTGTCTTAGTTTTTCCAGTTCTTCTTTAATGCGGCATTTTGCGTAGGGCAGGGAAGCGAGGTGGAATCCATTTCCATTTAGTATTTCCAAGATTTCTTTCTCGTTTTCTTTTAGTATGACCATTGCTATATATTCTTTATTTTCCAAAGCGGACACGGTTTCTATTTCAAAGAGTATTTTTTTCTCTTCAAGCTTTTGAGTCGCGGCCAATCTGCTCTTTTTTGTCCAATCCCCGAAAACCACACGGCTTCTTTGCAGGTTATAGATTGAGTCAAGACTTATGTTCAGGGTTTGCCATGGGGTTAAATTTACGATATCGGCAGACAATTTTGACTTCAAGTTCCTTATGTTGGCAAGCTCTCCTTCTATGGTTTTTATTTTTTTTATAACATCCTGCCAGTTTGATGTTTTAAAAGCATGGATCAATGTGTTTTTAGATGCATTTTTTTTGGGAGGGGCAAAACTGTCGATAAAGCTTTTTTTTATTTTGGCTGTTTTTTCAAGAAACAATATAGAGGCTGAAAGCTCTGCAATCGCAAGTTCCCACTCTTCATTTTTTTGGGTTTCTTCTTGATGTTGAATTTCGGCAAGTTCAATAATATTAAGCTCATGGAGGCGTTTTATGATGGCTTCCTTATTTTCCTGGGAGCCGCATATCAGAACTTTTTGCATTGCTACGGTAGGCATATCAGTTTATCAATTTTTGCGCTTCGCCTGATTTGGAAGCCGCGTAGTTTTTGATTTTTTCTATTTCGAAGTCGGCTTGTTTCAGGATAGAATCCCCTTCTTTTTGTGCTTCTGTTTTTGCTTTTTCAAGAAGGGTTTTTATTTTGTCATGCGCATCTTTCTTATTTCGGGTTGAAAGTTCCTCTGCTTCTTTTTTGGCTTGTAAAACCATATGTTTGGCCTCTTTTTGGGCGTTTTCAATAGTCTTATCAGCTTCCTGCTCTATTCTTACTATTTTCTGCAAAGTTTCTGTTGCCATGGAGTTATTTTAACAGGGAACAAAAGTAATGTCCAATGACAAATGGCTAATGATGAGTTATAAATTAAGAGCTTTTATGAATTCAGGGATAAAAATCGGCATTTGTTTTACTAAATCTTTTATTAAATCCCATTTAATGTCGAGATATTGATGGGCTAGGACATTTCTTGCTTTTGTTAAGCTTGCCAGTTGTGAGACCAAATCTTTGCTTATTATTTTTATTTCTCCAAGTTTTAAGACTATATCCTGATACGTCCCAGGAATTTCTGTTGTTTCTCCCGCCAAAGTGATTTTGCAAACATCGATTACGGAATTGGCTATATTTTCAATAATTCTTTCAACATTTCTTCTTGTTTCTCTCTCATTGGAATAAGTCGGCCAGTCGATATTTTTATATTTAGCAAGGTCGGAGAGTTCTACCTGCATAAAACTTACCCGCTCGATAACACTCTGTTTTTGGTCGCTGTTTAATGGTGTCATGCTTTTCCCAGCCTTTTTTTCCAGTACCAAAGACCGTTTGTAAAATCCTGCAAATCTTCGGCTTCCCTAGAGATGTTAAGAAACAATTTTAAATATAATTTAAAATCTCTTATTAAGAGTTTTTTCCCGCGGAGCGCTTGCCATGCTACGGTGGGGCGAGCTTTATTTAAAACGACCAAATCAACCTCTTTGCCAAGCAAGGTTGTAACTTCTTCCCAAAGTTTATTTATTATATCAGTTGACGGGTTGTCTTTGAACCAGACTGCAATATCGTAGTCAGATGTGGGGCGGGCGAGGTTTTTTGATTGGGAACCAAACAAGAAAGCGAGCAATACTTCTTCCTTATTTTTGAAGAAATCTTCTAACGCTTCTGTTGCCATGGAGTTATTTTAACAGGGAACAAAAGTAATGTCCAATGTCCAATGTCCAATCTCCAAAAAAATTATCCTTCTCTTGTCATTTCATTATAAGCTAGATTAACAAGTGAATCCCAAGGTGTCCCCCAACGATTGTCAGGATTGGCAATAGTATTGATTAATAAATGTCCATCTCTAAACTCAAGAAAAAGCTCTTTAAAAACAGATGCTATTATATATGACAAACTGTCTCTATGAGCAAAAAACGCATCTTCTAGTAATTTAGCTTCTGTTTCTTGTTTTCTGATAGCGGCTGATTTTTCAAAGCGAGCATCTGAATCTGTTATCTTATAAGCATCCTCTCTTAGCGTTTTTATTTCTTCCAGTTGTGCTTCATAATCTTTTTTTTCTTCTTCTGTTGTTGTTAACTCTTCTGAAGTCGCTTCTTTTAAGACTATTCCAACTTCTTTTATTTTGTCTTTATCTTTACTCCAAGAATCGAGGCTTCTTAACCTCCACTGTGTCGCAAGTTGGACAATCGCTTGTCTATCTTCTTCAGTTTTTACCTCAGAAGAATCTCCAAACAATACCATTCCCAGTATTGCCCCTTCAACTTTCGGATTGTCAATCTTATGGCAGATCATACTTAACGCATAACCTTTTACAAGAGGGTCTTCAACTTTATTTAATGCTAACATTACAGATAGAGGGTTTCGTTTATCTTCTTCATTTTCAATTTCTTTCCATGTTTCATCAAAAAGTTTTTGGGCGTCTTGCAGTGTTTGTATCCCTTGTTGAAGTGCGATATCTTGAAGCAACGCCCGTGTTTTTTTATTGTCAAACTGCTCATCATCAGAAGAAATTTTTATCGCGTGCAAGAAGAGTCCTACTCCTGCAGTTGTAGGTTCTGCTTCAATGTGATCTATCAGCCTTTCTGCAAAAATATATGCTATCCCCTGGAAGAGTTCGCCTGAAACATTTTGTTCTTCCAGCATATTTCCAAATGAATCAAGTTCATCAATGCCATCCACTTCTATTGCATGAAAAAGGTTGTCAAAATATTGATGTGCATTATTTAAAGTGATTCTTGTCTTTAAATATTGAAAATCTCCAGTTGTGGTTGGTTTTGCGTTTCTATTTAATCGCAATTGTGCATAATCGGTTCCTGGTCTAAATCTTGCGCCAACAGGATGAATATCCTTCATATTTTTTTCTCCTCCTTAAAAATCCAATAAAAAACTTTATTCAATAAACCAATCAAGTCCGCATTCTATTGCAATATGATCCCAAGGCTTATCTCTATCATAAAAATTGGATTGATTTCTTACACGGGAAAGTTCTCCGCTGCCAGAGCGAAGAACTGAATCTAATCTTCTTGCAGATAAGGCCTTATCTATGCCACCGGCAACTTTAATATTAATGGCAATAGAAGCGTCTAATGATTCAGCGGCTTTGGATGTTTCCAAAGGCTGAAAGGCTATTTCTGCCGCTGACGGATATTCCTTAAATGTCCCAAATTTGTCTTTATATTTAACCCAATCAAGCCTATCTATTGCAGAAAGAACTCTTTGTGGAACAGCTGCGGTGGAAAATCTTAATTCTCTGTCATTGGTTCCGCTTATTTGTTTTTCCCATTTTTTAGGATCTCTTAACCAGTCGTGAATTATAATTAAATCTACGAGAACCGGAATGTTTCCCGCCTTTGCATACTTATCAGCATTCCCAAGATAGGCTCCTTTATATGTAAGTAATTTATCAACTTTTTTGGCACTATTTAAATCCACAGTAGATAGGGTTGCTCCAGATAGATATCTTACGAAATTAGCTGCATGGATTTCAATTGTGCTAGGGTTTCTTAACTGTAAAGAATCGCTTGTTAAAGTAGCGGCTCCTAATACTGAAGGTTTAGATCCGATGGATCCCAAGCTACTTAAATGCATATTTTTTCCTCCTAAAAATCTAAAAACCAGTTTCCTTTATATATATCGACAATTTTCCATGAGAATTTCGCATAAGTGCTTATTTAATTTAAAAAAATTAAAAACAGCAATTAATGCTGTTCAATCAAGTATCGTAATAAAAGAGACGAGACTTGCATTGTTTTTTAATTTAATGGATGCAACTTTTTAGCGGGTTAATACGATTAGTCTGTATATATTATTTTTTATATAGGAGCAATAAATAAGTAAATAGATTGATGCTCTTTTTTTGTTGGATGGGAGGTATTTATGGTTGATAGGCTTAGTTTTATTGATACTCAAACTAGAAGAACATATAGAGAATATTTGCGCAAGGGCGATTCAAGAAAGGCAACAAATGAGATTAAAGAGCTTTTTAAAAAAGAAGCTGGAGACGATAATATCTTAACAGAAGAAGAATCCTGTCGCGCTCGGGAACTGCTTAATCAATCTGATGGTAGTTCCTCTTTTAAAAAACGGGGGGTTACTTTTGTAGGGTATAAAGATGACAAAATTACCTCTTTTGAAGCAGAAAAAGCCATATTTATAGGAAAATGTTTGGATAAAATGAAAAATAGCGGACTTGATCTTGAATAATGTAAGCTCTTTACCTGCTTTGTACCATCAAACTTTTGATTCTATTCATATATCAAATGAAGGGAATTATGGGATGTGTAAGGCAGGAAGTGCTGCCTGCGCTTCAGATGATGGGAATATGCAATTTATTGGATTAGCGCGCTTCCAAAATATTGGGATTGTCCATCATGAATCTGCTCATGAATTGACTTTTTATTATGGAAAAAAAGGAAGTGACTTTGAGAATAAATGGATGGCGGCAGCAGGTGACTCGTACGGGAAATATGTCAATCCTCAAACTCCCGGATATTTGAATAACGGCTGGAAAGATGTAAAAACACCCAAAGAGAAAGTTGTCGGATTTTTTAAGGATAGAGATTTATGGAAAAGTTTTTTTAGGGATCCTTTCTTGGAGGAGCTTGTTTTTATTCCCTGAGCCTTGGAGCGGCTTGAAAAAGATAAAAAACTGTCAAAAGAAGAAAAAGATTTTTTAAGCGATCTCTGGTATGAGCAATCAAGCATGGCTTTGCATGGTTATGTTCGTTCATATGGAGCATACGATTATTATGAAGATATTGCGACTTTTGTGGAAAAAATTGTTACCAACCCCATGTTTTTTAATAATTTGATCGATCCTTCTTCGGAAAAATACGATCCCCGTTATCAATTAAAAATCGACCTTCTTTTGGCATATGGATTTATAGACAAGTATCAATATGAAAATGTGGTTCCTAGACAGGAAAACATTGCTACCCTTATAACAGCTGAAACAAAGTAGTGGCAAGTTTCATAGGCAGGCCATAGAAACTTTATTGGAATGTTAAGTTGGGGTTTTACTAAACTAAGAGCTTTAATGGAAGGGAATAATGCTTTAGCTGAAAAGTTGAAAGAACTTGAATCTAAAGTCGGTATCAACACTTACGATATTAAACTAATTTTTGAAACCATAAAGCAAATGCTTGCTGTGCCTGAAAAGCCTAAGAGGAAAATGGGATTTTTGGCGTGAGATGAAAAGAATGTCGAATGTCCAATGTCGAATGTCCAATGATGGTATCGCTTTGCGATATTATATATTTCTCTCCGCTTACTAGTTTCTACTTTAGCTCTTTTCCCAGCAAATGAATTTGTTATTATTTGTACTGGCCATAGCGTCAAAGAATGATTTCCAACGG
>Ga0208373_1001956_pt1 | contig 24676 bp, 9 predicted proteins | sample RifOxyC2_FD_184036 | JGI IMG/M metagenome (GOLD analysis project Ga0208373, IMG submission 184036) | Soil microbial communities from Rifle, Colorado - Rifle Oxygen_injection C2 (SPAdes) | ecosystem: Environmental > Terrestrial > Deep subsurface > Rock core/Sediment | place: Rifle, Colorado... | reverse complement strand
TGAGTTAATTGATGTATCCGCAACACCTGCTGAAGTTAACCATGCAAGCATCATGTTCGAAGATGCACTAGAGTTAGTAAAACCGTTCATACCAACTAAAATATCTCCAACTGGCGGAACGCCTGCTCCAGCTCCAGAAGTTGTCATAACCTCAACCATCGATTGAGGTCTTTGCATTAAACTTGAACCGTATAAACCATTGAAAGGAGTTACCACACCAGCATAAGTTTCTCGTGTAGGTGTACCAAAGGTCTGATCAAGAATACCTTGTTCAGACGTTACTGCTGGAAATTGAGCGACCTGTGAAACATATTGCGTATTGTTTAAACGAGCAACATAGGGAGTTGTTACACCGCCGTTTGTTTCATAAGTAGCACCATATATTTGACCATCTGGCGCGAATGCAACATCTTGCACAAATGAAGCTGTTCGAGAAACTCCACCACCAGAAAAAGTAATATAACCACTTGATGGATTAAATGCTGTATCTAGAGCGCCAGTAGCACCGACAAGTCTTACAACCATCATAAGTTTAGATGCAATATGTGTATCTGAACCAAAAATAAAAATACTATCATCTGATGTTGTTGAAATACCTGATAAGCCAAAAGGATGACCACTATTAATAGATGATGTACTAAATGTTGTAAATCCACCAATTGCACCGCCAGCAGAAGTCACACCTGTTACAACACCGTCATTTCCAACTTGACCTGCTACAATCAAATTACCATCATTATTTTTTGCTACATACAATGCTGTTGCACTATTAACAGCAGATAAAGCTGCAAAACCTGTTGTATTCCATGTTGTATCTAAAGCACCAACTGCTGTAAATCTTGCAATGTATGCATTACCAGATGTAAAACCATTTGCTGTATCACTTGCAACAAATGCAACATAGATTTTATCACTAGAATCAACAACAACACTGACTAACCCTGTTCCTACAGTTGGCAATACACCTGAACCATCAAGAACTGTAAATCCTGATGTTCCAAAAGTTGTATCAACCGTTCCATCCAATGCATAACGAGCGATTTGAGGACGAGTTCCTGCTCCATTAAAACCAACAGCAATAATTTTGCCTGAAGTCTGCTGCGCAATATCTCCAATAAACTGCCATGCTGTACCTGTTGTAAATGCAGCAACACTTGCACCACTCGCTACCACACGAACGATCCAACCTGCTGTGCCAGAAGCAGCACCACCACAAATAAGCATTCTACCTTGAGCATCAAGCATACTTGCTCGAGCTGTTGCTGTTGTTCCAGCACCTAAAGTCACAACACCTGATGATCCATAGGCTGATACAACTGCAGCTTCCGCATTATATTTTTTCAGAAGAGAGCTTGTTGAAGCACTCAATGCTACAATAAATGTACCATCGGATAATGCTTGAATTGTCTGTGATGTAGGTTCGGTTAATGCCGAGCTAATAGATAAAATACCATCTGTATCAAAAGTTCCATCGAGCGTACCAATTGTTGCTGCAGACTGTGAATCGGCAACTTGTGGTGTAAATTGATTACCGTATACACGTGACATTGTTGGATTCGAATCTGCTTGTAAAAATCCGCTGGTTATAGCAAAAATAAACATACAAATTTGTAAAAATTGTCTCTTCAAAATCTCTCCTTGTTTTACCTATTTATTTTTATATTTCTTTTTTATCAAACATAAAAACAGGCTTTTTAAAAAAATTGTTTTTTATTTTTTTCTTTAAATTCTTTCTAAAAACATAATAATTTTATTGTCATTCATATCGAATTTAGCTATAGCAATTTTAATTAAGCTGCACACATGAAATACACCCTACGATTTCTACCCTCCTACGCCAAGGCTTCGGCGGGCAAGTCGAAATCTCCGGGGTCTATGAGTCCCATCCTTCGCCACGTGTACGCCAAAGCTTTAGCGTAGGCTGTAAGGCTTCGGCTGGCGCAGCGGCTATTGGGCGCCGTGTCCGCCGTAGTTTTAACGTAGGAGGAGGACTTATTCGCTTTTTCAAAAACGGCATTAGGGCCCGCGCCCTCTTGCTTCCGAAGATGAAACGATAGTGCAATCTGAGGTGTCTTTTTATGTTACCATCTAAAGTAGACTAGCTATAATATACATTTCATTAAAAATGGTATGACATTCTCCTTTTTAGATAAAAATGCACATGAATTTTTTGTAATTTTATTTTCGTAGTCAAAAATAGATTTTTATAATTATCAAGACTGAAGACTATATTATTTTTTCCAAAAAGAAAGCGTTCATATGAAAATCACCTTAAAACATCAATAACAACAGCATTTCTCTTCAGTAAATAAATTATTCATTCATGAACAATTTATTTATACTTCACTTCAAACTACAATTATGCGCTCCAGTCTTCGCCATGTGTACGCCGAAACCTTGGTATAGGCAGTAAGGCTTCGACGGACACGCAATATAATTTAATTTTCACTTCCAACTACAATAATTCTTCCATCTGGATGAATCAGTCCATCTGTCGCAACTTGAACTGTCGTAGCTGCAACCCCATATTTTAAATATCCAGGAGTTCCACTTGGATTGAACGTTACATCAAGCGCAGATAAATCTGCCAACATACAAGCAATTACAATTTTATCTGTTGCTGTATTATCATAACCAACAACAATTACTTTTCCATCGGTATCAATTAGTAATTTTGAAATAGTAAAATGCGTCAATGATAATGATGGAGTAAATGGTGTGTACAATTCAGATCCATTCGCTCCATTATAACTATAAATTGTCACACTTTCATAATTATCTGCAACAACAGCCGCAAAAACATTATTTGATGAGTCAACAGCAACTCGTATACCATTATCACTATAAGTAGTTTGTAATGTATTAATAGTTCCAGTAGAGTTAAATGATGTATCCAATGCTGAACCATCAGCTATAAATCGAGCTATGATTGCTTGAGTAAATTCATCTCTATAAGCTATTATAATTCTATTTTGTGTATCAATTGCATGTGTATAAATAGATGATGATTCTGTTGCTGATGTTATACAATAACCACCTCCAGTGCCAAAAGACATATCCAATTTCCCAGCAACTGTATAACCTAACAATAAACCTAAATCATCTTTACTTTGACCTGCTGCAATAATTCTACCATTTGATTGCAGGCCAACAACATTAATTTGTTTACCATCACCAAACGCAATACCTTGAGCATTACCATTAAAACCACCAAAGTTTGCTATATCAAGCGCTGGCGTATCCAAATTATATTGCAACAATAATGAACTGTATTGATTTGCTGCAGGCAACGCACTGTTGTACGTGTATCCTGCAAGAATCGCTTTATGCACACCTGCAACCGTGGTAAATGTTACTAAATCTTGCACATACTGATTTGCATAGGTTGCCAAAACTGTTCGTTGTCCACTGGTTCCAAACGTTGTATCAGCAACACCATCAATATTAAATCTTTTTAAAAAAATATCGCTTGGTGTTGTAGATCCTGATGATAATCCACCATCAACTGCAACTAAAATATTTGCATCATCTTGTAAAGCAACCGCTCGTGCAACTTGCCCAGACGTTGCATCTCCTCCAGATGATGCAAAAAATGTTACGCCTAAATTTGTTGCCGTTGTCGATGACGCACCAAACGTTGTATCATTCGTACCGATTGATTTTGAATCTTGACAATTTGCAATTTGTGTTGTGTAAGGATTGTCATAAGCCATAGATAAAAATGGTGTAACAACAGCACTGACTGTCTCTGTTCCAACCATCGCGATTTCACCATCACCATAGATTGCAATTGATTGTAAAGATCGCGCAGTTGCAGATCCATCAAAACTAAATGTCATAACGCCATCGCCACCACCGAATGTTGTATCGACAGTGTAAGCCCCTGAACCATTATCTTTAATTCGAGCTACCCACATATCATTGGTTCCCGATTGATAGCCACTTAATAAAACTTTGCTATCTGCGGTTGTTATAAGATTGGTCAATGTTGGAGATGTTAAACCTGTAATATCATATTGAGTTTCTACAACAGAAGTTCCTAAATCATTTGCATAGGATTTAACAGCAATTTTATTTGCTCCATCATTAAAATGAGCTGCAATAACAATATTTCCCGAAGCATCAAAAGTTAAACGAACTTGTGAAGCACTATCAGCATTTGCAATTGCACCAGAAATAGTTCCGCTTGAACCAAATGTTGTATCCAATTGTCCTGCTGATGTTAAACGACAAATATCAATACCTGTTCCGTTTTTATAAGCAATAATAATTCTATCGAATAAATCTGTTATCAATCCATAAATCGATGTTGTAATTCCTGTATCATAATAGCCTGGATTTATTTGACTATTAAATGTCGTATCAATTACACCACTATTTGTAACAGCAACTAAGTATCCATTACCACTATCTAATGTTCCAGCAAGAATATATCTGCCAAGTGTTTGTTCAACAACTTTATTGACAAGAACGACTGGATAATCAAAAGAAACAATGTCACCACTATTAAATGTTGGATCCAATGTACCTGCATTTCCTGCAACATATCGTGTTATCCAACTATAAGGTGTTAATTCTGCATTTATTCCAACAACTACTAATTGCCCTAATCCATCTACAATCATATCGGTAACACCTGGTACTAAATTAGTTGCAAAACCTGGAGTACCATCTGGATTAAAGGTTGTATCTAATAAAGCGCCATTGGTTAAACGAACAACTTGCGTAATTATACTTGTAGGATTATCCAAGGCAATATAATATTGTCCAGCACTTGTCGGTATAACAACCTTTGAGGTCGCTGTTGCTAAATCTTCAGCCCCTGACAACGAAGCTAATAAAACTTGTCCTGATGCTCCAAAATTTGTATCAATAGTTCCTGGGGTTCCTGCACTGACAGTTGGCGCATATTGACCAACAAATTCATCGCCATACACCCGCATCAAATAAGGAGTTGTTAAAGCTGATGCATAACCTGCAACGGTAATTTTACCATTCGCGTTGATCATCCCTGCATACCAGTTTGTTGTAACACCAGATGTTAAAGTATTATATGCTTGCACACCAGGATTTGCACCACCAGAATTAAATGTTGTGTCAAGTGCAGTAAGCGCAGTGTTCGTTCTTAAAATAAATGGAACATCTGTTGCTTGATCATCATATCCTGACAAAATAACTTTACCTGGAGTTGTATTCATGTCGACCATAATCGCAGTCACTTTTGGAGTTGCAATTCCTGTCGATCCAACTGCTAAATTCAATGCTGCACTAGCAGAACCAGAACTAACTGTAATAGTTTTTAAAACTATTTGTGGTGTTGTTGTATCAACTGCAACAGCAACAAGATTACCTGCCTGATTAAACGCCAAATGATTATTTGCAGCAATTGTACTGTCTGTTGTAACAGTCGGTATCGTCCAACCAGAAGCTGCTCCAGTTCCTGATGATACCAATTTGACAACTTTTGCATTATTTGAACTATCATTTGCCATAAAATAAATATTATCTGTTGCATCAACCAGTATAGAATTAATTGCGCCATACCCAGTTGCCGTGTAATAACCACTCGAACCAAATGTTGTATCAATTGCTCCAGTGACCGAATTGTAAGCGATTATTTTTCCAACACCGCTGATCACCCCTGCAACTAAAATTCTGCCTGACGTTTGCTGCACAATTGCATAATGGCTATCAAGTGTCGTCGTTGGAGCAAATGCACCCACCACAGCTCCCGTTGATGGATTAAGGCTAACGATCCAACCAGAACCTGATGTTCCTGCTCCAGCACCTGCTACCAAGAGATTACCATCTTGCCCTAACAACATGCTTGAGACATTTGTTTTATCAGAACCTGCAATCGTGATTCGACCAAATATTGCATCTTGCACATCATCATCACTCATCAAAGTTATATAACTGTTGCTACTTGTGCTCCCTGCAACATAATAAGATCCATTTGTTTTTTGTAACAATGCATAAATAGTTGTTGCCGTTGGAAAACTTGTTGTTTGCAACTCGCTTGCAAAATTCATAAATCCAGCCGTTGTTCCTGCTGGGTTTAAAGTTGTATCAAGCGCACCTGCTGAAGGAGTTGATGTTGCACCTTGAGCAGCTTTCGTCACCACAACATCATTAACAATTCTCGTCATGTAAGGATTTGCAGAAGCTGTCGTGGCATTATTATCACCACAAACAATAATTCCTTCATCTGCCGTAACATCAATCGCATAAAAATCAACCATCGGAGAAACTGCTGTCTGTAATAATCCAGTTGTATTAAAACTTGTATTTAATGCAAAGTCTGATGTTAGATCAGCTGCGATAACGGTATTACCGTTTGTATTCATTCCCAAAATTAATGTTGTAGCATCACTTAAACATAAAACCCTTTGCAGAGATGCTGTCAATGGATTGGTAAGATCAATCGAAACATTAATAACATCATCTGCTCCAGCAGCTGTATAGCGACTTGCAACAAATCCTGTAGAAGTTCTTGCAGTCAAAACAATTTTACCATTTGCATCCAATTGCATTTTAATTTGTGTATCTGCAGACACGCTTGGAATTCCCGTTCCAAAAGTAAACAAACTATCCAAAGCTGTTCCATTTTCAAGAATTCTTTGAACGATTGCTGTTGTACCACTTTCGTAAGCAATCAATATTTTATCTGCGGTTGTCGATGTGGTGCAAACTGACAACGATGTAATTTCGTGAGCAACGCCTGTGTAATAATAACCTGGAGCCCCTGGAGCCGTTGCACTTGGATTAAATGATGTATCAATTGCACCTGTTGATGGATTATAAGCAATAATAACACCAGACCCAGCATTACTATTATAAGTACTGTCATAACCAGCTACTAAAATTCTACCCGATGCTTGCTGACAAACAGTATCACCTAATGTTATGTTTGTTGATGCTGTCCAACTAACTCCAGATCCATTTGATGTAATTTTTTTCAAAATACTTGCAGTGCCACCAGCATTGTCGCCCACAACATAAATATTACCTGCAACATCAACCATTATATTTTTTGGCGTTGCTAAACCTGTCAGCGTAATCAAACCTGTACCAGAACCAAAAGAACCTGTATCCAATACATAAGCCGATGTTAGTTGGCCTAACACCGTATCGGTACCAGTGTCAACAGCAACTAAAATTTTATTATCACTCAACACTCGCATAACTTTTGCTTGTCCTGCAGGCAATGATGCTGGTGAAGCTGCTAAAGATAATGCTCCTGCAGTACCAAAACTTGTATCAATCGCGCCAACAGGTATAAATGGCGGCCCATAATAACGAGGAACTTGCGAATATGAGGCATCACCAACAACATTTCCAATTAAAGATGTTGCAGTTGTGCTTGTAATCGCCTCGTAACCACCAAATAAAATAGTCCCACTTGCAGAAATCGTAACAGCGTTGCTCACTCGCTTTGGAGTTGTTCCATCTATTGGATTAACTGAATTATACATTGCTGTTAAAATACCCTGCGCAGAAGAGTTTGTTGTGTAAGAAGAATTTGGTGCAAAAGTTGTATCAAGTGCAGTCATATCTGTATTTAATCGAGCAACAAAATAAACATTATCATCGTATCCCGTAAAAATAGCTCTACTATCTGTATCAGATTGCAACTGCTTAATCACAGGGTTTGTTAATAAATGTGTTGTTTGTGCGATTGTTGTTGCAACAGATGGAGTATCGCTCGTGGCTGTTGATAAATATTTTTGAAAAGTTATATTACCTGTTGCTGTTGCAACTGCAGTAATCATAATATTGCCATTATTATCAAAAGAAATTGATGGTGATCCATAAGAAGCTGTTGCTAATCCAGTATCAACATACCCATGACTTGATGGTCCAAAAGTTGTATCTAATCCAGAGCCATCTGCTAGAATTCTCAAAATTTGAATATTTGTTGCTCCCGTATCAACAACATAAATTTTACCTGTTGAATCAATCACCATATCAGAAAAAGTTCGTGATGCCAGTGAATAAAAACCAGTAGAACTTATACCAAATGTTGTATCTAAAACTCCTGCTGAAGTATACCCAATGACAATACCTGTTGAAGATGTTACACCTTGCCCCATAACAATATATCGACCTGATATTTGTTCCCCAACTCGCTTAAATGATGATGAATTTGTAGTTTCGTCGATCAAACCAGATGTACCAAAGCTTGTATCTGCTACAAAAGAACCTGCTGTTGTATAACGACGCACCCAACCATTGCTCGTAGTTCCTATAACTAAAGCTTTACCTTGCGAATTAGTAATCACATCTGATGCACCAGCTTGCGTGATTGTAATTGCAGATAAAGCTGTCGACCCATCAGAATTTAATTTAACTAAACGAGATTGCGTTGTTGTTGCAAGGTCTTTACCCACAACATAGACCATATTATTTGATTGAGCTTGTAAACCAGTTATCTGCGGATTGTATGCAGCAGAACTACCTGCTGCATATTGCACATAACCATTTGTTTGATACGTAACATCAATACATCCTTGTGGTGGTGTATCGCCAACATAACGCAAAACGCCAAAATTTATACCAGTACTTCCTTGATCTGTACCACAATTAAGAACAACTTTATTATTTGGCTGTAAAAGAATTCCAACAATATCTGATACGGTTCCTCCCATATCTGTTGAAGTTATACCTTGAGCCGACAAACCTCCTCCAATACCGCTAGGATTCCATGTTGTATCTAAAATACCTGCTGTCGTAAATCTAACAGATCCTAATCGACTAGAAATTTTAGTATTGACAATAATTTTTTGGTCTGATGGTTGTATAATTATAGAATATGCTTTCACTGAGGATAAAGATTGCGAAGCAACGCCACTTGTTCCAAATCCTGATGTATCTAACACTCCTAGACTTGAATAACGAGTTACTTTAACAGTGCCTGAAGTAAATCCGGAAGCTACAATGCTACCATCTGATTGTATAGCAACACCATGACCTTGACCAAATGAAGTAGCAAGAACATAACCACCTGTACCAAAGGTAGCATCTAAAGTCCCATTAGTATTATAACGGGCTATAAAAAGATCTGTTGTTGGCGTAGCGCTTATATTTGTACCAGCAATTACAATCTTCCCATCTGATTGTATTGCAACAGCATTTGCTTGAGCTGTTCCAGAAATTGATGTTATTACAAAACCAGCACCCCCATTAAATTCTGGATCTAAATTCCCATTAGTTAACAAACGTGCGACGGCAACATTATCGGTAGATCGACCAACAACAACAATTTTACCATCTGTCTGTATTGCAACTCCAAACACATTTTCTAGTGCACCCAAGTTTTTTTTAACATAACCATTTGGGCTGCCAAAAGTATCTGTATCTAAAGTCCCATTAGTATTATAACGAAGAACTAAAAAATCAGAAGTAGTTGTTCCAGCAACAACAATTTTGCCATCTGTTTGTATCGCAACACTCCGAGCTATAGCGCTGCTTGCCCCAATAGCTGTTGTAACTTTACCTGTACTGTTAAATGTTGTATCTAAAACCCCTGCAATCGTATAACGAACAACTGCAACAGACGAACCACTTTGCCCGACAACAACAATTTTACCATCTGCTTGAATTGCTGACGCATAGCCAATATCATCTGTCGATGATGTTCCAATAGCAGTTTTAACAATACCTGTTTGCGGAGTACCATCACCAAATCCAGATCCACCATTTGCAACTGTATCTAAAACTCCTGGCGTAGAAAATAATGCGCTGCTTGAAAGAATAAATCCTAAAATTAACATAATTTGTTGCATTACAACTTCCTTTTTTATCAACGTATCAGTAGTGCGAAATTTCAACTGAGATGGAGTTTATACTCTTTTGTTGAAAAATAAAGTTTATGTTTTTTAATTTTTTTATAAAACATACGAAGCAAAAAGAATATTCGTCATCCAAAAAAGGAAAAAAATAATATGAAAAAAATATCATTAAAAATATTAACGATTGTATTGATTATTCATGAAGCAATAATCTTATCTTCGCAAAATCCTATAAAAGCAATTCCTGAAAAAACTTTATCTACTATGCAACAAGCAAATAGCACAACTGCAAAAATACACCAATTTAAAATAAAATCAGATATTGCAAAACTAAAAGCACAACAGCTTTACAATAACAGCATACCTGTAGATACTATGCAACAAAGTATAAACCTTGTCACAAGCATGTATGCTGGTGATACAAAAATAGATGGCAATTTACAATTAAGCACCAAAACCTCTGATGATACGTACATACAACACACGGTTTCTCATGGCATGCTTATCAGAAGTAGTCATTTCGATACAAGTAAACCACAAGCAATTCTTAAACAAGTAACATTGTATAATTATACAGATGCACGAGATGTTACATCATTACAAAGCACGCAAGATTTTTATATTGATACAAAGTTACCCAATAAAAATAGTTGGGCAGATCAATCATCGTTATATAACGTCACACAAGTTGCAACGAGTAGAATTGACGGTAAAACTATTGTTCAAACTATCAATCCATCACATAAAATTTTAAAATGGCATGCTGATAAAACAGGATCTTTTGGATATCAACCAAGCAACGATCAAATTGAAACCACAATCGTAACATCGCTGCAAAAACCAACTGCTATCATTGCTGCGCCACCTATAAAACGAGGATTATTTTATAAAAATTCACGCCCAACAAGAACTTATTTTAATAAAATCACAGGCACTATTATTCATGCCGATGATGAATTAATAACCGATAACGAGCTTGAAGAAATGTTGCAAGCTGGTGAAGAAACTGATGATGAAAATGGCATCATACAAGAAGATGATATTTCTGATGTTGAAAGAATGGAGTAATCAGATAACGATCGTTTAATTTCAATAAAAAGAGGAGCGACTCGATAACAAGTCGCTCCTCTTTAACTAAAAAAGTATTCAATGATTATGCTACATATTTAACACTATTTATTCGATTTTGTAACTTTGCAAAAAAGCTATTTATTTCATCTGTTGAACTTGGATATACAATAACTAAAGCTGCCCTTTTAGCATCTAAATTATCTAACTCTCGATAAAAATGCCAGACCAAATTCCAACCTGGTTGCCCAGAATAAACAAGAACATAAGTCGCAATGGTATCTAAAACATTTGATATAACATCAGCTTTAACTAATGGATCAGAAATAACTTGAGCATAATGTTGTATACTTAAAACATTGAGTAAATATTGAGTATTGTTGCCATAGTAATATGTTTTAAGATCTTGTGGTATTAAGATTGCAGGATCTGGAATAAAAATTTCATACCCTGAATACATTTGCGCCATAATAAATCCTGGCAAATCGCTTAATCCACCAATAAAAATATTATCATACACATCGGTTTCAACAAAACCACCTAAGACTAAATGTGGTATACTACCAGTTGTCGCCATACCAACAGAACTAAACACCGTATCTAAAATACCCAAAGGTGTAAATCGTGCCGCAATCATACTTTTAGATCCATCATTATTTGAAGATACGCCACCACAAATAATATTATTCTGAGTGTCGATAGCAATGTTACCAAAAATATTTAAAATATTAACCGGATTGCTGTATACAATACCAGGAACAGCTCCTTGCGCATTAAATAATGGATCTAAAATACCTGCTGTTGTAAACTTAGCTACAACAAATTGTTGATTTGCAGTCAAACCTCCAACGGCAATATTATTATTACTATCGACTGCAATTTTTCCAGCATCGACAAGACCTGTAATCACCGGAGTATATGCAATTCCAGTTAATGAATCACCAAATGCAGGATCTATTAATCCAAGGAAATTAAGCTTAATAACAAACATAGTACCTGTAGATGTCTGTCCTCCTAACACAACATCATCAAAATTATCAATAGCTATACTACCGCCAGATAACAATGAGGTCACAGGTATTGATGCAATATAACTCGTTGTTGAAGCAAAATTAATATCGGTTGTTCCATCGGTATTAAATCGAGTTGCTACAACATTACCAGTCGCAGTGTAGCCACTCACTAAAGGTCTATCATCATGATCAACCGTAATAAATGCACCATCAAATAAATTCAAAATCGGTATCGATGCGGCAATCCCATCTGATGCAAAAGTTGTATCAAGAACTCCAGCTGATGTAAATCGAGCAACCAATAATTGATCAGAAGCTGAAGCCCCGCCAATATAAACTCTATTATACGAATCAATTGCAATTTTTCCACCCGCTAATCCAGTGATTGGCGTTGTTGATGTTGCAATACCATCAACCCCAAACCCTGTTCCACCATTTGCTATCGTATCAAGTAAACCATTTTTTAAATATCGTGCGACAACAAATAAACCTGTTGATGTAACACCTCCAATAAGTCCACGATTAAGACTATCAGTAACAACATCTCCAAGCTGCAACAAATTATCAATTGCTGGGCTTTGAGCGATCCCTGTTTGATTAAATGATAAGTTTAATACATTCGGCAAATCTGCAATTGGCTGATATCCTGTAAATTGTGGAACTGGTTGCACATTTGGATAACCATAAAATCTAAATGTTAATGGAGTTTCTTGATCAACGACAGGAATATCTCCACCACAAAGTAAAATATTCCCATTAGTTTGTACATTCATAGTAATTAATCGATGTGCTAATTGTAAAGTTTCAGAAGCCTGAAATTTTACTAAACCTGGAGTTTCAACTCCAAACGAACTATCAAGTATGCCTAATGAATTAATACAAATAATAAATTCATAATTATCACCTTGTTGATAACCAGAAATTAACGTTTGATTACTTTGTAAAGCAACCATACTGGTTACCATAATATTAATTCCTGCTCCAACAAGGACTGAGCTTTCAATACCCCCATTAAATGTTGTATCGACAGATCCATCTGGATTAAAACGATTTACAACTACAAAACCAGACGAACCCCCAGATGATGCCGCAATAATTGGTCGCAATGTTTGATCAAAAACAAGTCGTAAGCTTTCACTATTATCAATAGATGCAATAGCATTATCAACAATACCGCCTGAACCAAATGATGTTACCAATTGGCCAGCGGCATTTAATTTTAAAATACGAGCACTGACACCACTACCATTGCTATACGAAACAGAAACATAAATATTATTTGATGGATCAACTGATACTGATGTTATATTTGCTCCATTTGTTACTTGCCCACCAGATCCAAAAGTTGTTACAAGACTTCCTGTTGAACTGAGCATTTGAATCATGCCAACACCATTTTGAAAGCCAACAATAACAATATTTCCATTCGTTAATTGTTGACACGCATTAACAACACTCATTAATCCATACGCCGTGCCAAGAGGATAGGTAGAACTTGTTTGACTGCCCGTGTAACCCCCAAATGTTGTATCAACACTACCTGTTGGCAATAATCGTTTAACATAACCGCCCGAAATACTATTTGACCCTGTAATTAAAAAGTTACCCGCTCCATCAAATTGCATACTTTGCACAACTTCAGTTCCAGACATTTTTACAATTGGTATACCAAGCCCATTGCCATACGTTGTATCAAGAGAGCTATCAGAATTTAAACGCTGCGTGTAGGATATCGATGTATTATTATCCGTAACGACAGTCATAATTTGAGTACCAATCAATTGCCGAATTGCTCGCACTTCTTGATTTGCTGCAGGTGTCGATGCTCCAAGAACATAGGTTTCTGCAATGCCATCTCCATCGTAACTAAGATCGGGCGTACCTGGAATCTGTGCAACTATTGGAGATGTTTTAACCTGTGTTGTTCCTGGCTCACCAAATACACGCATAACCATTGGGGTTGCATCAGTTGCATATAATTGTTCATAACCAGACATAATTAAATTACCTTGATTGCTACCAGCGTGCGATTGCACCGTAATTCCCGAAGCTACTCGAGCAAAATAATTGGTGATTTGTCTACCAATTATTAGTGATGCAACACCTGGAATTGGCCCTTGAGAATCAAATGTCGTATCGATGGTACCTGTAGTTGTTGCACGCGTTGCTAACATTGCTTCACCATTTCCATCATATCCAACAAGCACAATTGTATTGTCACTAATACCAATTAATTGTTTTAATTGAATATCAGTACCACAGGTAATCGTTAATGGACTCGTATACGTAGAAATTGGCTGACCTGTTGTTGCATGTAAAATAGAAATTAAAAAATTAGCTCCTACAGATACCGCAACAACAATATTACCATCATTGTTAAAAGCAACTCGTACATTATCAGCATCAATTTCTGATGCAAAAATGTCTGAAGCTGTCCATACCACACTTGCAGCAGCATTGTAAATACAAGAAACATTAATATCGTGTGTTGATGTATTTTTATAAGCAACATAAATATTGCCTAAGGAATCAACTATGCCATTCGATAATGAACCCATGTTCAAAGAATAATCTGTTGTTAAAAGTTCACCTTGAGTAGAACCTAAATTATGAAATGTTATATCAACTTCGCCAGTATCAACTAAATAACCATTAATTTGCCCTGTATTATCTGGTCCACCTAAAAATAAAAGCGCTCGAGTTAGACCTTGAAAACCAGATCCAAGGCCTTGGTACCCAGCTACAAGATAATCACTATTCCATATCATAAATCCATTAGATCCATATTTACGAAAAATAGCACCCAAATCACTATAACCAGTCACATAAAAATTACCTTCTCCATCTTCTAAAATAGAAGTTATATATTCATTTGTTTCTGTAAGATTTGGCAAAACAAGCTTTCCTCCAAATCCAAAGGTTGGGTCTAGTTCACCTGTTGGTAATAAACGAACAAGTATTATATTCGATAAGGCAGGGCTTGTTCCTAAATAACCCTGCATACCTGCTAAAATATTTCCAGATGCAAGTTCAGTCACAGCTTCCATTTTTTGCTCTAAATTCGAACGATATAATCCATAAAAAGGAGAAACTACTCCTGGTGATGTTTGAACTGTTGTATCACCAAATAAAATATCTGTTGTTCCTTGTTCTTGCGTTTGAGGAAATTGTAAAACCGAATTGACATACTGATTATTATACAAACTCGAAAGGTATGCAGTTGTTACTCCATCATGCAGTTGAGCTCCTGCAACAAATATTTGTCCGTCTGGTGCAATTGCTCCTGCATTAATGAGTGCATACAAAGATGGCTCAGAACCTGCTGGGTAAAAAAAATTAATACCAGTATCATTAAATGTTGTATCTAAAATCCCTGCACTCGTACATCGAATAATAGCCATTTTTTTAGATGTAAGATCCGATCCTACAAAATAAATACTCCCTTCTGAAGTTGTCATCATATTTAATAAAAGATAATTATCGCTGCCAAAAACTCCCCCTGATGTTATAAAATTTGCAAACGTTCCGGCTGTGCCATCTGCTGATGCAATACTTGCAGCTTTAATGACTTGAGGACTGCCCAATGGAATAGCAACAACAAGATCACCAAGAGAATCTAAAATCATGCTCAATTGATCTGTTTGCATCGATGCGCCATCAAGATAACTCAGATGTACAGGATTGCCTGAATTCCATGTTTGATCTATAGCTCCAGATGATGTTAATCGAGTAACATACACTGATGGCGTTGCATCAAGATACGCAATATAAAGGTTATTCTGTGCATCGATGACAACATTTTTCAAAGCAACTGTTACTGTTGGTAATCCTCCAACAAGTCCATCAAAAATAACATATCCATTTGTTCCAAAGCTAGTATCAACTGATCCATTAAGGTTATAACGAGCAATCATTGCATTGGTTCCATTAAAACCAACAGCAACAATTTGACCTAGCGTCTGAGTTCCTAACTGATTAATTATGCCCGATGTCCCCCAACTTGCTCCATCAGTAAAATTAAAAGTTGTATCAACAGTTCCTTGCGGTGTAATTCGTCTCATCCATGCAGTAACTAATCCATAACCAGCACCAGAAATTACCAACCGATCTTGCTCATCGACAAGCATAAATGGTGAACCATTTGGAAGATTAGGCAAAGTAAGAATATTTCCAGTGCCTGCTGCAAACGCACCATTAACAGAACCATCTGCCATATATTCTAGGACATAACCATTAGTACCATCACTGAAAAGAACCGCAATAACACCTGTCGATAACACTGTTGTTGCTACAGCCTGAGCATTGGGAACTTGTACAGCCAAGCTTAAACTACCATTAATACCAAATATTTCCGTTGATACCAATGTTCCAATAGCACCAGAGATTTGTGTTTGCTCAACTTGTGGCGTAAATTGATTCCCATAGATTTTCGACATCGTCGGATTTGAATTTGTCCCCTCAAGCATATTTAGAAAATTCATCACGAACATAGCCGTGATTAAAAAATGCTTCTTCATACGTACCCCCCTCAAAGTCTGTATTAGAATTTTTTTCGCACATTCATAGTAAATATTTTATTTCAGACAGAGTATAGCTCAGGCGAGATTGAAATTTAAAGACTTTAAAAAAAACAACATAAAGAAGACGTTAAGAACAGAAAAAGCGGCTTTTTAAAAAGTCGCTTTTTCTAAAATCAATAAAAATAGATGATACCTAAGGAAGTAATATCTCAAAATTAGCCCAAACAGCCCAATTTGATATTCCTTGCGCAGAATGAGCAAGATCAACACTTGCACCAATACCATAGGTATAAAATTCTTCAACACGTTGCAAACGAGCTGCAACGCTATTATTTAAAATTTGTCCTGCAGCTCCTGATGCTAAATTAAGATCGCTTGTGAATAATTCGACAAGACTTGTTACATCTCCTGTTGGCTCAGCTTCATTGATTCGTGCTTGGCTTGCTGTCGTTACACCACCGCCTGACTGTATCCAATAAATACCATAACCAGCAGGAATTGCTGTAACTCTATTAATTGATTCAGCTTCATCATAAAATAAATTATAACTCAATTCAAACAAACAACCTTCGAATTTTTTTTGCAAACGACCATACATAGTAATTTGATTTCTACCTGCAATCAAAGCATCTTGCGTCGTAATATTAAGAGTCCCAACTGTGAGTCCAGTTCCAATATTATCAAGAGCTTCAAGTAACAAATATCGTGACCATGGCCCATTATTTGTCAAATCAAAAGTACGAGTTTCCCAGTTTGCAATGTAGTGACGAAAGTTACCACCAAAAACAAATGAAAAATCATTTTCATTAACAAACATCAAATCAACGCCAAAACCTAATCCCCAGTGATTGGTTCCAACTTGAGGTTCAAATAACCATTCTGACTTTGTTCCTGCGCCAGTTGGCACTTCGATCACAGCAAATCCTGCTGCGTAGGTTTGTGAATGCGAACTTTCCATCGTATCAATATGATTTGAAGCACCAAGAAATAATTGAATATTATCAAATCCTATTAATGAATTTGATTGTCCAATTTTGCCATACTGATAATAATCTTGAGTAAATGCATCATATGCATTATAAATAACTTGCCCTTGATCATTATCTAAAGCACCATTGCCACCACCAACTTCATTAATTGTTATTTGATTGGTACATTTTAATAGTGAAGTCTTAAGATCAAAGAAAACATGCTCAAATTGTTTATAACAATGAAATAATGCTCCATACAATTGCTGAGTTGGTATAAAGGTCACTGTTGATGTATAATTTTCTAATGGCGCTTGTAAATAAAGCCATGCAGGATTAATATCTCCTTTACCTTGCTGATCAAATGACAAACTCATTTTACCACCAGGTGTAAGATTTACAATGATATGTTCTGGATCGAATGCTCCAGAAACTAATGGCTCAAACTCTATGCTCAAATCCTCATAAGCATAATCAATTTGTTTGTATAACAATGGAGACGATGTCACCAATCGATGGTTCATAGCGCTAGAAAATGCATACAGTCCACATTCAAAAGCAAGCAATGCAGCCATAATAAATTTTTTCATATACACTTTTTTATCCTCTTTTTTAAAATCTATTAAGTTATAGAAATCACATTTCAATATCAGATAATTACGCCCTGCGTTTGCTTTGCAAACTTCGGGGAACTTGAGTCCGGCGAGACTTATCCGCCTTTTAAAAAGCGTTTTATGGCCGCCGCCCATGATTCCGGCCGCGTCCGGCGTAGCCTTGGCGAAGTCGGAAGATGAAGCGAGAGCGAAACAGAAATCGCATAGCGAGATCAAATCGTAGGTGTATTAATTTATTTTCAAAATATTTTATCTATAGGTAATTGCTCAGTATCAGCAAACTTAACTTTTTCGATTAAATTACCTTCTTTACGATCTAAAATACAATTAAAAAAATCAATAGTTAGTGCTTTATGATCCTTACTACCAAATAATTTTTTAAAACCAATATCAGTTCTAGGTGATAGATATTTCATAAATTTATTTCCTTTTTAATATTTTCTTATATTTTAAAGTATGAAGCTGTTTATAGAAAATTCAAGACAACTTGCAATCACTCTAAAATCCTAGAAAAAACGTTGTATTCTCATATTTTTATTTCAAATTTATGAAAAATCTATATATTCACAAGGCAATATTTATTATTTTTACAATAAAAGGATCTGTAGTGAAAAGAATATTATCAATATCGTTAATGGCTTTATCTTATGGAAATATGTCATCCGCATCAGAAACTCCAAATAAATTTGTTGTAGCAACTTTTAACATTGATACAAATATTGCAAGAACAGAAGAAGGTTATGCACGCGATTCACATCCGCAATGGCGTGTTGGTGAACGTATGCCTAAAATTATAACATCTCTTAATAACATTATTGCAACAGATCAACCAGATGTTATTCATTTACAAGAAGGTAGAAAATTTACGACAAAGTTTGGTGATGAAGTAGACTCGATTAATCCATTAATGGAGTATTTAGCTTCTCAAGATTATCATGTTACAACTGAACAATATAATCCATCAGATCGTGCTTTTTCATTTATCACAGCAATAAAAAATAAATTTGCGATCGATGGATATGAAAAAATTTATTTAACAAAAACTCCAGATAAACCTACTGATCACTCATTACCTTTAGCAGATATTAAAGATAATAATTTTGGAGAAGAATGGGAACGTTGTGCTTTGATATCTAATTTTCGTGATCAAGAAGGTCGAAAATATCGTGCAACTAATATACATTTAGGTGTGAGCCAATTTCACCGTAAACAAGCTTGTCAAATGTTACAACAAAATGCTCTACAAACAAGCATAACTAATCCCAAAATATTACAAATTCTAACTGGAGATATGAATACCTTCCCTGATTGGGGTGGACCTGCTCAATTAGCAATCATGGCTCAAGATGGAGTTCTACAAGAAGTTACAGAAAATTTACAATTACAAAATGGTCAACATGTCAACTCAACTTTTATCTCATTTCCTTTTGATTTTGCAGCAGATGAGCAACGTTTAAATACACAATCAGTAAAAGATATTGGTAAACCACTAGTTGCTATTCTTGCAGCAATGGAAGCTCAAGATCGCAAAGAAAAAATTGGGCAAACTTTCGCAACAGAATGCAAAGCGCTTAATGGAAAATTAGACCGTGTTTACCAACACGGATTTAAAAAAGCATCTGCAACTTTACGACCAACTCCACAGTTTAATGATTTTAATCACGAATCATTTGATGAATCTACAGTTAAGAATTTTATTATGCGCCACCACCATGAAGGTCCTGCGTTTGCATCTGATCATCAACCTGTCGTAGCAATTTTAGAAATACCACAAGAAAAATAAATTTCTCACAAATCAAAAATAAGGCCGATCATGAAATCTTATATTTCATAATCGGCTCATAAAAATTATTTTTATTTTTTACTTTTTAATAAAAACTTTTACATTCCACGTCACACATGCAGGATGTTGTAAGCATAAACAATAATATTCATTTTCAAAACCGCAAGCTTGCAAACCTGCAATAGATTTTTCTGATGTAGCTTTTTTCATAGACTGCTTCATCACAATATTTGCTTGATTAGAAATATAGTTTTCTTCGATATATTGCGCTCGAGTTTCAAAAAAATATTGTTTTACTTCTTGTGTGTTTGCGACAACATTCGTAAAATTTGTTGTTACCGTTTCTGCATCAACCACATCAAAACGCACTCTCTTTTTTGCAGAACATAGTAAATTTTGCGAAAAAGTTATAGATACGAACACACTGAAAATAATTTTATAATACATTGTTTACAACCTTTAATTCATTTGTCATTGCACGCACCGCATCAACAATAATTTTTGGTTGATCAGTTAGCATGGCAGAGCCATTGCTTACAATAATTTGTTTGCTGTATGATGATTTTTTTACCAAATCTGCTTGTAATTGCAACCAAGCCTGATTACAACTTTCAACTTGGGCAGGCAGCATGTAACCTGCAACTTGTTCGTAGATCATCTGTTTTCCGCTGCTGATTACGGTTAATGGTTTATCGCCAAACAATCCTTCAACAAGTTTTAATTGACGGCAACTTTCTTCTAAATTTAAAGCTTCTTGTGTCATCGCGTTCACAAATTTTGTTGTTAAAGTTAACGGCAGATACATGCGTTGTAAAAATGCTGGGTAACTTGCAATTGCAGCCTGCATTCTTTTTTGAGTTGAAGCAAGATAACTCATCGCTCGCAAGACACCACAATAATTTGCAACAAGCACTGCATACAACATAAGCTTGCTTGGTCTTAGCTCAGGAATTACAGTCAACATATCTTCGTGCCCTGCATCAACCAACACAACACCTGCAACTTCATCTGGATATTTGCTTGCAAATAATTGCATGTTAATCCCACCAAATCCATGACCAACTAAAAGATACGGCGCTGGAATTTGTGCATTGTATAACATCGCATGCAATTCTTGCACAATGTTGTCACTTGTTCTTGCAAGCGGACTTGCATCAGACCATGCATACCCTGCTCGATCGTAGGTAATCACTCGTGCAAATTTTGCAATTTCTGGCTGCACCAAACACCAATCAAGCGTTTTCCCGCCAATACCAGCATCCATCACAACCGTAACATCGCCAACTTGGGAATCAATCATGTGTAATTTGTAACCGCCGATATCAATTTGTTTACCAACTGGTATAAGTTTTTTTGCATCCAATTTTGTTTGACGATATTGAAACACTGCACCTATAATCGCTAACACAATAATCAATCCACTAACAAATTTGAACATTCTTTTTATCATCGACATACTCTTTCTTTTTAAATTTATACATTCATTGTTGTCACAAAATAATATCTCAATAAATATAAAGTTCAAGCGCTCAATAAAATCGTCTGGATCAGCTTATCATGTAAAAATACCACAGCTGTTGGAATTTTAGAATGCTTATTTTTTACTGTTTTTTGATACCCCGCTATACATTTATTCAGCTACAACTTCTAAAATTGATAACATTGATGGAGTTGTATGAACTTGTAACAATTTTAAACCCGCTGTATGCAATAAATTTTCCCAGGCATTCTGCGTGCGTTCTTTTCCACCAAAAAGCACTAACATTGCCAAGTCGACATCTTTAGCAAAATCTTTATTATTTGCTGGCGCAACGATAGCTTCGATAATTAAAAGCTTTGCATCAGGTTTCATTGATTTTCGACAATTCAATAAAATTTTCACACACAATTCATCATCCCAATCATGCAAAATTCTTTTCAAAATATAGATATCGCTGCCACATGGAATCTGATCAAAAAAGCTTCCCGATACAAAATCAATCTGTGAAGTAAGATTTTGCGCAAACAAATTGGCTTCTGCTGAAACTTGTACATGCGACAAATCATATAAAACACCTCGCATTACAGGATATAATTTTATAATTTCAGAAATTAATCCGCCTTTACCACCGCCAATATCTGTTATTGTTTGATAAGAAGAAAAATCGTAACAACCTGCAATGCAAATATCTTCTTTCTCAGAAAGATTTCGCATTCCTTCATCAAAAGATTTTGCCATGTTGACATCTTGACCAATAAAATCAAAATACCCTTGCCCAAAAATATGATTAAATGCTGGATTACCTGTTTTAATACTATAATCCATGTAACCATACGATCTCCATCGCTTTTCATCACCATCATGATTTGCTAACCATGGTTGTAAAGAATCTGGATGAGTAGAAACCAAAAGCATAGCCAAAGGTGTTAATGAAAAATTTCTTTGCATATCTTCATAAAAAATATCGTTACTTGCAAGTAATCGAAGTAAACGATACAACGCATCAATATGCGCATTAACTTTGTATGCCAATTCATCAATATTACATGGCCCATCAACAAGATGGTCTGCAATTTTTAGACTCGCCGCAACATGAATCGCTCGAGCTAATATATGTGCTGATGCTAATTGAATCATTTTTTGAGAATTTTTAACTTGCTCATCTTGAACAATAATTTCATCTTGCAGTTGATGTGCTTGAGCATGAAACGTCATGATACACACCACTGCTACTATTTTTTGTGAAAGTTTTTTCATTAGTATCCTTAAGAAATTATATTTTTTAAAATGCTTGACCAAGGGTTAAATACCAAACATACGGCGATTCAAAGTCTAGATATTTGCGATCTAATTTAAAGGCAATATCGAATCGAATAGGGCCAATTGGTGTATTGTAGCGAAAGCCAAAACCAGCACCTCCAAGTAAATTATCGGGAATATCTTGAACGCTATCTTTAATCAAGACACCTGAATCTAAAAAGACGGCACCCTGAAATTCATAATAAATCGGGAAGCGAACTTCGAAATTACAGTTAAACATCGTACGACCACCTTGATTGACAAATCGCCATAGATCATTGGCTGCTGCAGGCAGCCCCGTACTAGGAGCATAAACTGGAGTCGTTAAAACACCCAATGGCGGACAATAATCACGATCATACCCACGCAAGGTATTAGCACCACCAAGATAGAATCGATCGATAGGCAAAAGTTCATTATATTTTCGATTAAAAACATGGCCAACGCGTGTTCGAACTGCAAAAACAGTTCGTTGTGAAAATGGAACATACAAAGCATATTCACCCAAAAATTTAAACAAACTTGTTTGATAAACAATATCTGCCATAGCAAGTAAAGAAATTAATGCATTACTACCACATTTTGGATTTAAAATATTATCAACATTGGTCCACATTAAAGATGGTTCAACAAATAAAAATGCAAATTTTTTCTCAAAAAATAATGGATTATAATCAAGACTAAGACCAATATCATCAATGCTTGCTCGCGAAATTCCTTTAAATTCAACCCCAACGCTCATCCCAAGATTAACATGTTCATGCTTTTCTTGCAGACCAAATAAAATCCCTTGCTGAAATGCATTATAAATTGATACATCGCTCCCGATGTACAGCGGTTGTAAATAATGATTATCATAAATTTTAATTTGCGAGCGAATTGGCCGATGAAATAACCATGGCATCAAATATTGCATAGAAAAGTTTTCATAAAATCGCGTAAAATCAGCTTCGACTATAAATCTGTCACCAAATTTAAACGGATTATTTGCAATCAAAGTTCCCCCGGCTTTGTAAGAAAAACCTTGCTGTAAAGAAAAATCTTTACCAACTTGCTGACCACCAAGACGCGTTCTTACTTCATATTTATCTGCACCAAGCAAGGTAATACCAACAGGAACATTGCCAAGATCATCCGTCTCTTTAAGAGAATAAAGATGGACAGAATCAAATAATCCTAAATTTCGTAAATTAGTTAAAGAATCATCTATCTTTTTTTTATCCCACACCTCGCCCTGTTCAATTTTAAGCTCTCGCTTTAAATATTTAAACGGTATTTTTGAATTACCACCAATAACAAATTTACCAAAGCGTACCTGTTTTTCATCAAGATGAATATTCCAAATTAATGTAATCCCATCAACAGATTCGATCAACTCATAATCAACAATAACTTTTGCATGGCCTAAATTTTTAAAATAATTGAGAAGCCAAGATTTTTGTGTTGCAATCCAACTATAATTAAAAGGAACAGCTTGTTTAAGATCTTTATATTCTAGACTCTGTGAACCAATTTTATCTTGCCCTACGTTTTCTGCGAAAACTCCGGGATCTGTGGAGGCCAGCGGGCCTAATCCGCTTTTTTTAAGCGCATTGCGGTCGCCACCGCCCCTGCTTCCGGAGATTTTTGATAAAAAATCGTAGGCTGTTTTATTATTTTTAATTTGGTTCAGAATATCTAGAAATGGCTGCTCTAATAATAATTCTGGATATCCAGCAATTTCTATCGACTTCAATCGACGCATCGCTCCCTCATCAAGCGTTAAAACTGCTTTATAATCAACAGTTTTATAATTTTCATCCTGAGGAGTTAATGGTATAAATTCTTCTTTAACAACTTTAATATCCCAAAAACCATGTTGCTTATACAATTGTTTTAACGTCGTAATTGCCTGAGAAAAAGTATCACGATCAAAAGGCTTATCTTGCAACTTTGCAAAACATTTTGTATCTATTTCTCTAGTTGGAATATGAAAATTATCTTTCACTTCAACCCGTTGCAAAGTTGTTCGTTTACCTTCATGAATGACACAAAAAGTTTTACCTTCTTCTTCTCTCACCGATACTTTAACATCCCAAAAACCTTTGGTTTTATACATCGTTTCTATCTCATCAGATAAAATAGCACTAGGAAAGTGCCA
>Ga0208373_1001951_pt1 | contig 24726 bp, 20 predicted proteins | sample RifOxyC2_FD_184036 | JGI IMG/M metagenome (GOLD analysis project Ga0208373, IMG submission 184036) | Soil microbial communities from Rifle, Colorado - Rifle Oxygen_injection C2 (SPAdes) | ecosystem: Environmental > Terrestrial > Deep subsurface > Rock core/Sediment | place: Rifle, Colorado... | reverse complement strand
GGATACCTGAAGGGTTGTCTGGAACATCCTGAGACAAGGGGGAAGACCTTTGACATCGGCGGTCCGGATGTGGTTGCCTACCGGGACCTGTTCCGGATTTTTGCCGAGGAGGCCGGGCTTCCTTCGCCCATCATGATCCCGGTGCCGGTATTGACACCCCGGCTCAGTTCATTGTGGATTCATCTGGTTACCCCGGTGCCGGCTTCCATTGCGAGGCCCCTGGCCGAAGGTTTGAGTCTGCCCACGGTATGCACGGAAAACACCATCCGGGACATTATCCCCCAGGAATTGATCAGTTGCCGGGAGGCCATCCGGCGGGCCCTGGACCGGGTCCGGCAGGAGCAGGTGGACACTTGCTGGAACGACGCCGGTGTCCTGATTTATCCGGAGTGGACCCATGTCGGGGATTCGGATTTTTCCGGAGGGACCCTTCTCAAATGCGGATATCGGACGGAAATAAAGGGAAAGGCCGGGGATCTGTGGCCGTTTATTGAACGGATCGGCGGTGAAACCGGATATTATGCGGCTGATCTGTTGTGGAAAATCCGCGGAATCCTGGATGTATTTACCGGTGGACCCGGCCTGAAAAGGGGAAGGCGATCGAAAAAAATCCTTCAGGTGGGGGATGCCCTGGATTTCTGGCGGGTCCTGGAGATAGAAAAACCGTCCCGTCTTCTGCTCCTGGCGGAAATGAAAACCCCGGGCGAGGCCCTGCTGGAAATCACCCTGAACCCGGTGGGGGAGGACCAGTGCGAATTGGCCCTCTTATCCCGTTTTTTGCCCCGGGGATTATTCGGCATAGCCTACTGGTATATGCTCTACCCCTTTCACCAATATGTTTTTGCCCGTATGCTCAAGGGGATCGTCAAGGCTTCCGGTGCAGAAATGATAAGCCGTCCTCAACGGTTTACCCCCAAAATCACCCGATCCTGCCGTCTGCCGGAAAATATCGCATCATGTGAAAGGGAGGCCCATGAATAAAGCTGAAAACCAAACCCGGGATCAGATCAGGGCATTGTTTGATTCCCAGAGCCTGGCCGTGCTGGCCACCTCGAAGGATGATCAGCCCTATGCCAGCCTGGTGCTCTTTGCCGCCACCCCTGATCTGAAAGAAATTGTCTTTTTAACCCCCAATACCACGCGCAAATACGATCACCTGATCCATAACCCCAAAGTGGCTGTTTTGGTTAATGATACCGCCAACCAAAAAGAGGATATTGACAGGGCGGCATCGGTCACGGCCACTGGAACCGCAGCAGTCCTTGAGCATGAGAAAAAAAATCAATATCTGGATCTGTACCTGTTCCGGCACCCCCATCTTAAATCGTTTTCAGATTTAAAGACAACAGCCCTGGTCTGCATGACCGTGGACCGGTATGTTCTGGTCACCCAATTCCAGAATGTCGTAGAAATTCAGGGAGGTTCCTGATATCGGTGATGAGAGGATATGCAGATGATTCGATTCGGCCTGTGCTGTATCTTTAAGGAAGAGCCCATCAGATTCGGCAGAGCAACGGCCGGATTTCTTTTAAAATTTCCCCCGGCAGAGAGGCGGGAGCGGTTATCAGGGATTTGTCTCGCCAATGCCCAAAGTCTGTTCAGAGCCCTGGAGTTCTGCCGGCAAAACGGCATTGGCTGTTTTCGGATCAACAGTCAGATTCTGCCCTTAAAAACCCATCCGGACGCGGGTTATGATATATCCGACCTGCCCGATGCAGAAGCCATCATGGATACCTTCAAGGCCTGCGGCAGATTCGGTCGGGACCATGATATCCGGACCACCTTTCACCCGGACCAGTTTATTGTTCTGTCTTCCCCCCATGCGGATGTGGTGGCCCGTTCCGTTGCAGACCTGGAATACCAGGCAGAGGTGGCCGAGTGGGTCAATGCCGATGCGATCAATATCCATGCCGGAGGGGTGTATGGGGATAAAGCGTCTGCTTTAAAGCGGCTTAGGAAAACCGTTGAAATACTTCCTGATCCGGTCCGGAAGCGGCTGACCCTGGAAAATGACGACAAAAGCTATACACCCCGGGATCTGCTCCCGGTCTGTGAGGATATGCAGATCCCCCTGGCCTATGATGTCCATCACCACCGGTGCCTGAAGGACGGGCTCACCGTGGAACAAGCAACGGCGCAGGCGGCCGCCACCTGGAACCGGGAGCCCCTGTTTCATCTGTCTTCTCCTGAAAAGGGATGGGAATCCGGGGCACCCCGAAACCACCACGATTATATTGATGTCCGGGATCTGCCAAAGCTTTGGCTGTCCATGGACATCACCGTCGAGGTCGAGGCCAAAGCCAAGGAACTGGCTGTTTTAAAGCTCATGAAGGCATTAAAACAGCCATAATTCCGTGGCATACGATTTCTTCCGTTCGGGGGCGGTTAGAAAAGAGATTCTCCTTGCAACTGATGGATAATGTCAAGGGTTGACCGGCTTCTGTTCATGGTATAAAAATGAAGTCCGGAAACGCCTTGTTTTAACAGCCCTCTGCATTGATCCACGGCAAAATCAATTCCCAGTTTTAATACAGCACCCGGGTCTTCGGCACCCACCGCATCCATTTTCTGCTGTAAGGCGCTTGTGATTTTTGTTCCGCAGACTTTTGACAGAGCCTGAGTCATTTTTAACGTATAGACCGGCATGATACCGGGGATGATCGGAACCTCAATCCCGGCCTTTTGGCATTTTTCCAGATAATTGAAAAAATAGTCATTGTCATAAAAATATTGGGCCACAATATATTCGGCCCCGTTGTCCACTTTCAGCTTTAAGAATTCGATATCTTTTTCAAGGCTTTGGGCCTCAATATGGCCTTCCGGATACCCGGCACAGCCCAGGGTGAAATCATACCGCTTCCGGATAAAGGAAATCAGGTCCGATGCATGGGCAAAGCCGTCCGGGTGGGGGACAAAATCTTTTTCCCTGGGCCGGTCTCCCCGGATGACGAAAATGGTTTCAATACCAAGGTTCTTGTATGAATCCAGAACAGCAATGATATTGTCCGGGCTCAGACCATACCCGGCAATATAGGCCACGCAGGGCATGTGCTTATCTTTAAAGACGGTTTTGACGGTTTGGAAAGAGCCGTCCTTTGTTGATCCGCCTGCACCAAAGGTAACGGATACATAATCCGGATGTGCGGCAGAGAGTTCGTCAATGGTGGTTTTAAAATTTTCAGCGGTTTTCTCGTCCCGATAAGGAAAAAATTCCATGGAGATTACCGGCTTCTTTTTTTTGTATAGATCCGTAACTCGCATCAATGAATTCCTTTTTTATTTGAATATATCCTGAGGGATATAGGGGTGGGCGCCTTCGATTACCTCAATCCCGGCCTTGGCCCTGATTTTCTTGAGGATCACATCCTTATGGGGGCAATGATCGGTAATACAGGGGCCGATATGGATTTTGGTGACTTTTTCCGCCATGGGCTTATTCCACAGGTTCACCTGGGCCAGGCGGGTGACAATGGTGGCGCCCGGACAATCCCCGCAGTTCAAAAGCCCCATGATCTGGGCATCCTTGTCTTTGTAGGCCGCAAAAGCACCTTCTCTTCTGTTGAATCCCACCAGACATCTGCTGCATCCGATGCAGACGTCATCCATGGCTTTTTTACAGCCGATAATGAGTATTTTTTCCATTTTTTCCCTTTTATTAACAGGTTAATGACCAGACTTAGAAGCCTTGCTGCAAAGCCCATGCCTTTACAAAAAAGTTGGGGGAAAATTTTGTATGATAAATAATTTCAAAACCTTAAATTTATTCAGGTCGTTTTTATCCATCCGACCTCGGCATAAGAGGATCTTATTCATTGCATTGTTGCGACCTTATCTCATGGAAGAATCACAACAATATTTCAGGTGGACAGGGCAGGCCCGATATTATAGGGTATGAATTTTATGAATCCCCCTGTACCATAAAACAGGGCAAAGAAAGGAGACAATATGACACAGGCCATTAAATCCGGCGATACCATTTCCGTTGATTATACAGGCAAATTTCAGAATGGGAAAATATTTGACACCTCGGAGGGCCAGGCGCCTCTGAAATTCACAGTGGGAACAGGCATGCTGATCCGGGGTTTTGATCAGGCCGTGATCGGTATGAAACAAGGGGAAAGCAAGACCGTCGTCATCGAACCCGAAGACGGTTACGGCATCCGGGACGAAGAACTATATGTGGATGTCCCGAAAATGCATTTTCCCGAAGACATCCCCCTGACGGAAGGGTTGCAGCTTGAACTCCAGGACCCGGAAGGAAGACCGGTTCCGGCAAGCGTTGCCGAAATCCGGGAAGATGTCGTCCGGATGGATATCAACCATTTCCTGGCCGGCAAAACCCTTGAATTTGATATCACGATTGTAGAAACCGGGCTTGCGCCCGATTCCCATCAGTGCGGATCAGGTTGCGATTGCGACTCGGGTTGCTGCCATTAAGGAGAAAAAAATGGAGGGCAAATATAGCATTCCGATAGAAGACATTTGTAAACAATATCCTTTTGATCTGTTTGATTTTAAAGATACATCCGGGCTTGAACCCCTGACCGGCATCATCGGCCAGAAACGAGCCATTGAAGCCATTGATTTCGGGCTCAATATGAAGGGGCCGGGGTATCATATCTTTGTGACCGGTGTGGGCGGAACCGGGAAATCCTCCATTGTCCGGGAACTTCTGGACGGGCATGCCGCAGGCGATGAAACATCGCAGGATCTTTGCCTGGTCAATAATTTTGAGAATGAATACTGCCCCGTGGCCATTGAAATGCCGGCCGGTTCAGCCGTGTATTTCAGTGAAAGCATGACCCGGTTTGTGGAGGTGATCAAAACCCGGATACCTGAGCTTTTTGAAACCGCCCCATTTCAGGAAGACCAGAAAAAAATCTACAAAGACTATACAAACCGGCAGAAATTGCTCCTGGACGAAGTGGACCAACTCGCCTCCCAAGAGGGCTTGACCATTCTCAAGGCCGAGGCGGATTACCAGGTGGTTCCGCTCAGCCAGGGAGAGCCCATTTCTGAGGAGGCCTATGGGGGTCTGGATGAGGATGCCCGCCGGGAGATCGAAGAGAAGGCGGCCCGGATCCAGGAAAAACTGGAAGACGCCCTTTTGGACATCAACCGGCTTAACGAGGAAATGAAAGCCCTTTTAAAGGGTCAGGCCGCAGATATGACGGGCCGGATGATTTCAGAGCAGATTGATCCGGTCAGATATTATTTCAAAGACTGCGAGGGTATCCAGACCTATCTGAAAAACGTCAAGGAAGATATTATTCATAATATCGCCCTGTTTTTAGGGGTCAGGGGACCGGCGGAGGCCGAAGGTCAAAAATTGTCGGACATGACCGGGTCCATTGTCAAAAAATACCAGGTGAATGTACTGGTGGACCGGAGACGGGAAAAAGGGGCCCCCGTTGTGTTCGAACCGAATCCAAGCTTTCAGAACCTGTTTGGAAAGATCGAAAAAAAACCGGTGGCCGGGTCCTTTGAAACGGATTTTACCATGGTCCAGGCCGGGTCCCTGTTAAAAGCCAATAAAGGGTATCTGATCCTGAACATTGAACCCCTTTTGATGAACCTGCCGGTATGGGAATGCTTAAAGCGAACCCTCCAGGATTCTCTGCTCCAGATTGAAGACATGCCGGATCAGGCCGATTACGGCATGCCTTCCTTAAAACCGGCCCCCATTCCCCTGAATGTAAAGGTGGTGCTGGTGGGCGGGTATGAGCCGTTCCGGATTTTGCAGAGTGCGGATTCCCAGTTCAATAAAATTTTTAAGGTCAGGGCGGATTTTGATTATGAAACCCCCTTTACCCATGAGAATGCCCTCAATTACGCCAGGTTTATTGCCAGGGTCTGCAAAACCGAAAATCTCCTGGACTTTTCCCCGGACGGGGTATGGGCCGTCATCGAATACGGCTCAAGGCTTACCGAAGATCAGCGTAAACTTTCACTCCGGTTCGGCCATATCCACGGGCTGTTAAAAGAAGCGGATTATTGGGCCAAAAAAGACAAGGCCCGTCTCGTTTCAAAGGATGATGTGATCAAAGCCGTCAGCCGGCACCGGTTCCGTCATAACCTTTATGAAGAAAAGGTGATGGAGGAATTTGAGGACCAGTCTGTTCTCATGGATGTGAAGGGCGAGGTCGTGGGTCAGGTCAATGCCCTGGCCGTCTATGATATGGGCGACATCGCCTTTGGAAGACCCACCCGGATCACTGCGGAATCCTATATGGGAGAACCCGGCATCGTCAATGTTGAACATGAGTCGGATCTTTCCGGTGAGACCCATGACAAAGGGGTGATGATCGTTTCAGGCTACCTGGGACGGATGTTTGCCCGGAATTACCCCTTATCCGTCAGCATCAGCATTACCTTTGAGCAGAGCTATGAGGGCATTGACGGGGACAGCGCCTCTTCCACGGAACTCTATGCCGTTCTGTCAAGCCTTTCAGATATTCCCATCCGCCAGGAAATCGCCGCCACCGGGTCCGTGAACCAGAAAGGAGAAATCCAGGCCATCGGCGGGGTAAACGAGAAAATTGAAGGATTCTTTGATATCTGTTCAAGAAAGGGTCTGACCGGAAAACAGGGAGTCATGATCCCTGCGGCCAACGTGAAAAATCTGATTTTAAGGCCGGATGTGGTGGAAGCCATTGCCAAAAATCGATTCCACCTTTACAGGGTAAGCCACATTGAAGAAGGGATAGAAGTCCTGACGGGTGTTTCTGCGGGAAAACCGGATAAAGCCTTCCGTTATCCCAAGGATACGGTTTTTAGTAAGGTTCGGGAAAAGCTGAAAAAATATCACGAACTCTCCGTGCGATATGGGAAATAATGAATTAGGGTCTGATTCGGATAAATAGGAATTGACTATGGATCGCTTTTTGATTGCTTCTTTCCCTTGAGTTTGTTAAGAAAAACCAAATTTTAACGAAATCGCGATTCTTCGATGAAAAAACTGATATCTGCATTTATTTTTATCTGTCTTTTATCCTCCTTTGCCGGAGCAGATGATGATACATTGCGGTTCCAGCATCCCATCCATACAAACGCCTATAACAACAGCCTGATCCAGGACCGGGACGGTTTTTTGTGGATCGGATGCGGCAACGGCATTATCCGGTATGACGGCTATGAATTGATTTCCTATAAGGCAGGGGAGGGATCTTTATCCTCCAGTTATACCCCCGGCCTTTTTGAGGATGATGAGGGGCTGCTCTGGATCGGGTCCATGGGCGGCGGCCTGAATGTATTTGATAAAAAAACCAATTCCTTTACCTATTATAAACATGACTCAGGCAATGCTGCCGGCCTTGCCGGGGATCAGTTTAACTGGGCGCCCAAAACCATTGCCCAGGACCGGGACAGGGCCCTCTGGATGGGGACAACCACGGGCCTCAGCCGGTTTGATAAGCGAACAGGGAAATTTGTAAATTTCCGTCATGACCCTGATGATCCCGACAGCCTGGGGCATAATTCCATATGGACGGTTATGGCCGGTCCCGACGGCGTCATCTGGATCGGAACCGAAACGGGCCTGGATGCCTACGACCGACGGACAAACAAATTCACCCATTTCCGGCATGATCCAAAGAATAGCGGCAGCATCGGGGAGGGTCGGGTATATGCCGTTGAACCGGGGGATGAGGGGATTCTCTGGATTGGAACCAGCCTTGGAGGGTTGAACCGGTTTGACCGGGTAACCCAAAAATTTAAACGGTATATGCATGATCCCCGGAATCCGAAAACCATTGCCCACAACGAAGTCTATTCCATCACAAAGGCCGGGAACGGCGATTTGTGGCTTGGCCGGTCCTATGCCCAGGCCCTGGGGTTAGAACGGTTCGATCCGGAAAAAGAAATTTTCACGCTGTTTAAGAATGACCCCATGGACCCGGATTCCATCCGCGGAAATATCATCATGAGCTGTTTTGAAGACCGGGCCGGGATTCTATGGATTGTTGAAAATACGGGGTTTATCGACAAATATGATCCGAACATGAAGGACTTCAGTCTTTTCCAGCACCGGAAAAATGATGAGACCTCCCTGAGTTCAAATGTGGTTCCCACCATCCTGGAAGACAGCAAAGGCCATCTCTGGCTGGGAACCCAACTCGGCGGCCTGAACCGGTACGACAGGGGAAAAAAGAAATTCAGGCACTATGTGGCGGATGCGAAGAATCCGGGCGGAATCACCAATAATTATATATTCTCCATCCTGGAAGACAAGGATCAAAACCTTTGGGTCGCTATGAATGACGGGACCCATGGGATATTTAACCCGGCTGTGGGAAAATTTTTAAAAAAATTTCAAAACCCCCATGCAAAAGCCGTGGCCCGGGGGATGATCCAGGACCGGTTCAATGAGACTATATTCTGGTTTGGAACTGAAACCGACGGATTTTTCAGGTTTGAAAAAGATACGGGCCGGTTCCGGCAATTCATCAATGACCCCGACGATGTTCAAAGTTTGAGCATCAACAATATCATCAGTCTTTTCCAGGATGGGGACGGGGATCTCTGGGTGCCCACCCAGGGAGGAGGCCTGGATCTTTTTGACCGGGAAACGGAAAAATTTCGGCATTTCAGGACAGACCCCGGCGATCCTTCCACCATCAACGGAAATACGGTTCGGGCCTGCTTCATCGACAGCCTCGGCAATTTCTGGGTATCCACCGATGACGGCGGGCTGAACCGGTTTGATAAGAAAACGGGAGAATTCAAAAGGTACGGCAAGGCCCACGGCTTTACCACCAGATCCGTCAAGGCCATACTGGAGGATGATCATCAGAACCTCTGGCTCAGCTCGGATGCAGGTCTTATCAAATTTGACATTAAAAATGAAGTTGTCGTAAAAATATATACCCAGGCAGACGGGCTCCAGGGTGATAATTTCAGTGTTTACCCCACCAGCGCCTTAAAAACCCGTGACGGCCAGATGTGGTTTTCAGGGCTGAACGGGGTGAATGCCTTTTATCCGGAAAACATTCGGGACAATCCCCATATCCCTCCTGTGGCCCTGATATCCATCCGCCAGGGAGATAAAAACCTTTCCGAGGGCAGGGTCCCCAATACCTTGAAGGAATTGAACCTGGACTGGAAAGACAATTTTTTTGAATTTGAATTTGTGGCTTTGAATTATTCACAGCCGGAAAAAAATCAGTATGCTTATATTCTAGAAGGGTTTGAAAAAGAATGGAACCATACCGCCGACCGGCGGTACGGCAAATATACCAATATTCCCGGAGGCCGGTATGTGCTGCGACTTTTCGGGTCAAACAATGACGGGGTGTGGAATGAAACAGGGGCCGCCATCTCCATTACCGTTGCCACCAAGCCCTGGAAAACCTGGTGGATGATCCTGGTCTATCTGGTATCCGGAGCCGGGATTCTGGGTTTTGTTATCAGGCTCAGAACCGAAAATTATGAAAAAAAGCTGGCCCGGGAAAAAAAGGTCTCGGAACAGCTCCGGTTCATTGACAGGATGCGGTCTGAAGTGCTGGGGCAGCAGAAGATCGTTGAAAAAAAACTGATCCAGGCCCGGGATGACCTTGAGGCCATGGTCATGGAAAGAACCTGTGAGCTCATGGCGGCAAAAGAAGCGGCCGAAACGGCCAACAAAGCCAAAACCCAGTTTCTGGCCAATATGAGCCATGAAATCAGGACCCCGTTAAATCTCATCCTCGGGTTTTCCAAGACCCTTGAAAAAGAAATCCGGGACCAGACCCAGCAAGAATATATTTCAGCCATTCGTTCCAGCGGCAAGACCCTTTTGGCGCTTTTAAACGATATTCTGGATCTTTCAAAAATCGAGTCGGACAGATTTACCATTCATTACAAGGCATTCAATATCCGCCAGTTGTTTTTGGAGATCAACCAGATGTTTGTAAAGATCGCCGAGCAGAAAGGCTTGATATTCAAACTGAATATTTTCCCCCAGGTTCCGGACGTTCTTATCCTGGATGAAAACCGGCTCAGGCAGATTGTTGTGAATCTAACCGGAAATGCCGTGAAATTTACCGATAAAGGCTGGGTTCATCTCAGTGTGGAGTATCGGGCCGATGCTTTGGAAAGAGGGTATGGAGATCTTTTGATTCAGGTCCAGGATACCGGCATGGGGGTCCGTGAGGATGAAAAAGAGGCCATCTTCGGGATTTTTTCCCAGCAGGAGCACCAGGATGCCAATAAATATGGGGGGACGGGCCTGGGGCTCACCATTGCAAAACGTCTGGCAAAAATTATGAACGGCACCATTACAGTGGAATCCGTTCCGAACCAGGGCAGCCGGTTTCTCATCCATATCAGAAAGGTTGAGCAGGCCTGCCTGACCGAGTCCGGTCCGGAAGGGGTCAAGGACATGGATATCTCTTTTGGCAAGGCCTGCATCGTTCTGGTGGATGCGGTGGAAGCCAACCGCTGTCTGATGTCGGATTTCCTGGAAAACTATGATGTTGAGGTCACCCTTGCCGATCATATTTCAAAACTGCCTGATATCCTGAAATCCATAAGGGTTGACCTGATCATATGGAATGTTTCCGAAGGCAATTCTTTTTTAGGGCCGCTATCGGCCGTTAAAACAGGACCGGCCGGAAAAACCGTCCCCTTGATGGCCATTGGGAATGTCTCCCCGGCAGACAGAGAATTCTGTGATCTTGTTCTTGAAAAACCCGTGTCAAAGGAAATCCTTTTTAATTCTCTGAAGCGTTTCCTCAAGCATGTTGACCTTAAATCCGACGAAATTATGGAACAGGCATTGGAAACGGGTGACGGCCATTTCTCGCCCGAGGCCATGGACCGCCTGCGGCAATTGAAGGAAGAACTCGAAATCATTGAAAAAACCCTGTGGAGCGATCTGAAACAGGCCATGGTAATAGATGAAATCCTGATCTTTGCAGATTCTTTAAAGACCCTGGCAGAGAAATTTAAATACCCTTATCTTCACCAGTATGCAGATCGCCTGGCCCGGCAGGCCGGAAAATTTGATATGGTAAAACTGCCGATCAGTCTGGACCATTACCCTATAATGGTGCAACAGGTGAGGCAGATTATAAATGATTCAACCGCTCGATCATAAGCCTGGAGTTAATGTTATGAAAACCCGAAAAACACTGGTATTGGCCGTGGATGACAATCCACAGAACCTTCAGTTCCTGGGTAAGCTGCTGTCTGATAACGGATATGAAGTGGGAATGGGCCAGAGCGGCGCCCAGGCATTGAATTTTGTGAAAAAGAATGAACCGGATCTCATCCTTCTTGACATCATGATGCCGGAGATGGATGGATACGAGGTGTGCAGGCGGCTCAAGGCCGACCTTACCAAACGCCATATCCCCATTATTTTTCTCACGGCAAAGACCGATTCAACGGATATTGTCAAAGGGTTTGACCTGGGAGGGGTGGATTACGTCACCAAACCCTTTAATACGGCGGAACTCCTGGCCAGGATCAGAACCCATGTGGAGATTAAGATCTTAAGGGGACTGTTGCCCATCTGTTCAAAATGCAAAAAAATAAGGGATGACGAAGGGTTCTGGAAACAGGTGGATTCCTATCTGGAGGAACATTCCGAAATTGTCTTTACCCACGGCATCTGCCCGGATTGCCTGACCGAACTCTACGGGGAAAAGGACTGGTTCAAAAAAAGAAAATAAATCCGGCCATTCATTGCTTTTTAAATAGATGGCGTTATGTTACAAGCATAATGTTCAATAACAATTTTTGGAGCAGATATGAGCAAAATTATAGCCTTGGCCGGAAAGGGCGGAGTCGGTAAAACAACGGTTTCGGCCCTGATTACCCGATATTTTACAAAACATCACAAAGAACCGCTGCTGGCAATCGATGCAGACCCCAACAGCAATCTCGGGGAAACCCTGGGGTTGAATATTGAAAAAACCGTTGGCGATATCCGTGAGGATTTTATGAAAGATCCCCAGGGAGTGCCTTCGGGCATGGACAAAATCGTATACCTTGAAATGCTCATGAACCAGGTTCTGGTGGAGCACCAGGCCTTTGATCTCCTGGTCATGGGCCGTCAGGAAGGGCAGGGTTGCTATTGCATGGTCAATAATATCCTGAACCGGTTTGCCGATGAACTGGAGAAAAATTATACCTATCTGCTGGTGGACAATGAAGCCGGGATGGAGCATTTGAGCCGGAGAACCAGCGGCCGGGTGGATATGCTCCTGCTGGTCACCGACTATGCCTTGAGGGGGCTTCGGGCCGTGGGAAGGATCAATGAAATGCTGGGGGATCTCAAATTGTCTGTGGAGCACAAGGGCCTCATCGTCAACCGGGCTCCGGAAACCCTGAGTCCTGCCTTTCTTGAAGAAGCGGAACGGATCGGGGTTCCCATATTGTGCACCATTCCGGATGATCAAAACCTCCTGGATTTCGATATGGAAAGACGGTCTCTTCTGGATTTGCCCGATGATTCCCCGGCTGTACTCGCCGTCCAGGCGATGATGGAAAAGGTGAAAAAAATTATTTAGGAGACCATGGGCTATAGTTTTGATTCTAAGGATGCAGGATCCTATGACGCCTGGTTTTCTCAGGCCAGAAACCGGTATTGCCTTAACCTTGAAATCAATTTATTGATGAGCCTTCTGGCGCCTGAAAAGGGTCAGAGGATCCTGGATATCGGCTGCGGAACCGGGATCAGCCTTGAACCGCTTCTGGATAAAGGGCTGAATCTGACCGGGATTGATCCTTCCGTTCCTATGCTGGATCTGGCCGCCCAAAAATTGACAACCCGGGTAGATCTTCACAAAGGATTGGGTGAGGATCTGCCCTTTGACGACAATTCTTTTGACGCCGCCTTTTTTTTCACCAGTCTTGAATTCATGGACAGACCGGCCAAAGCCATTGAAGAAGCCTGCCGGGTGGCAAAGGACAGGGTGGTGATCTGTGCTCTCAACCGGTATGCACCCTTGAATATGGCCAGGCGGGTCAAGGGTTTTTTTGTGCCCGGCGTCTATGCCCAGGCCGCTTTTTTCAGCATCTGGGAATTGAAACAGCTTTTGTACGGGACGCTGGGCAATGTCCCGGTCCAATGGAAAACCACTTTGCAGTTCCCTTTTGCCAGCAGCCGGACGGCTGCCTGGATTGAACGCAATAAAATCGTTCAGAAATCCATCTTCGGAACAATGATCGGTATGAAGATCAGGCCTGTTCCGAAATTCAGAACAAAAGCCCTGACTCTCAAGGTCCGGGAGCGGCAAGCCTATAACCCTGCCACCGGCCTTGCCACCCGGATGAGGTCCTAGAAATGGAAACGCTGATCTATGAAAAATTAAGGGATAAATCCGTAAGATGCGGCATCTGCCGGCATGCCTGTGTGATCCATGAGGGGAAAAGAGGCATCTGCAATGTCCGTGAAAACCGGGACGGCAGGCTTTTATCCCTGGTCTATCCCCAACTCATCGCCAAAAGCATAGACCCCATTGAAAAAAAACCCATCTTCCATTTAAAGCCGGGGTCTTTTTCCTATTCCATTGCCACGGTGGGATGCAATTTCAAATGCGCCTTCTGCCAGAACTCGGATATTGCCCAGATGCCTTCCGATACCGGCGGCCTGATCCAGGGAAGGGAGACGAGCCCGGAAGAGATTGTGCAGGAAGCCCTCAGGACCGGATGTGAGAGTATCTCCTATACCTATACGGAACCCACGGTCTTTTTTGAACTGGCTTTTCATACGGCAAAACTTGCAAAGGAAAACGGTCTTTACAATATTTTTGTCACCAACGGGTATATGAGTCAGAAAGTTCTGGAAATGATTTCACCCTATCTGGATGCGGCCAATGTGGATTTAAAGGCCTTTACCGAAGGGTTTTATAAGACCTATTGCCGGGCAAGCCTTGCACCGGTCAAGGAAAATATCCGGCACATGCTGGATCTGGGGATCCTCGTGGAGCTGACCACCCTTCTGATTCCAGGACTCAATGATGACCCAAAAGAGCTTACCGCCATGGCTGAGTATATTGCCCGGGATCTTGGCCCGGAAACCCCCTGGCATATTTCACGGTTTCATCCCTGCTATCGGTTGATGGACAGGCCGTCCACCCCGGTATCCAGTCTTATGACGGCCTTTGAAGCAGGCCAAAAGGCGGGCCTCTACTATGTTTACACGGGAAATGCGCCGGGCCTTGCGTCGGAAAACACCCTTTGCAGGTCCTGCAAAACCCTTCTGGTGAAACGCCATGGATACCAAATTGAAAATCGCCTGCTTCCCGGCGGGGTCTGTCCCAACTGCAAAACCATTGCCCATGGCATCTATTCATCCTGAAAAAGAGAGATTACAATTTACGATGATTGAAAATATCAAAGAAAAAGTCCTGGTTTACGGCCGGATGATCAAATTTTCCCACACCCTGTTTGCCCTTCCCTTTGCCCTATCGGCTGCGGTATTGGCCTTTGAGACCCATTCTTTTTCCTTTTGGGCACTGTTCTGGATTTTAGTGGCCATGGTGGGGGCAAGATCGGCGGCCATGGGATTTAACCGGATTGTGGATGCCGGGATAGATAAAAAAAACCAGAGAACCGCATTAAGGGAAATCCCCAGCAATGCCCTGTCCAAAAAAGAAGCCTATGGGTTTGTCCTGGCATCTTCCCTGATATTTATCCTGAGTGCGGCCATGCTGTCCCGGCTCTGCCTTATCCTGTCTTTCCCGGTTTTGTTTTTTTTGTTCTTTTATTCCTATACCAAGCGGTTCACCCGCTATTGCCATCTCTTTCTCGGGTTTGCCATATCCCTTGCCCCCATCGGGGCCTGGGTGGCCATTACCGGAACCCTGTCCGCCGGGGTTGTCTTTTTAAGCCTCGGCCTTTTGACCTATATTGCCGGGTTTGATATCCTTTATGCCTGCCAGGACATTGATTTTGATAAGAAGGAAGGGCTCTTTTCCCTGCCGTCCGTCATGGGCCCGGAAAAAGCCATGAAAATTTCCGCTGTTCTGCATGGGGCTTCTTTCCTCTTTTTATCGGCCATGTATCCCGGATTTGGCATGCACCCGGTTTTCCTCATATTCCTGGCCGTGATCGGTGTTCTTCTGGTCATCGAACATTACCTGGTCCGGCCCGACGATCTGACCCATATCCATACGGCATTTTTTCACATCAATTCCCTTGTCTCGGTTCTTCTTTTGGCCGGTGTTCTGACCCAGGGCCTTTTTAAATAATGACGGAGAAAATTGATTTCATCGTCAAAAGGCTTCAGGATCATGGCTTCCAAACCTATTGGGTCGGGGGCGCCGTCCGGGACATGGTTTTGCAGCGAACACCCGGTGATATCGATATCCTGACCCGGGCATCGATTCCTGAAATCCAGGCGGTTTTTTCCGATCAAAAGGTCCGGGTGGTGGGAAAATCCTTTCCCCTGTGCATCGTCAACGGCATTGAGGTGTCTTCGGGCCGGGCCGGGGATGATGCGGCCGGCTTCCCTGAGTCGGACCTGGCCCGGCGGGATTTTACCTTCAATGCCATGGCTCTCGACCCTGTTTCAAAAAAGATCATCGATCCCTTTGACGGGCAAAAAGATATCAGGGACCGGATCATCCGGTTCACCCAGGACCCTTTGAAGAGAATAGCCGAAGACCCGGTCAGGATGGTCAGGGCCTGCCGGTTCCTGGCCCTCATGAAAGGATCTTTTTCCCTTTCCACCCTGGAGGCCCTGCAGGCTTCCAAAGACCTGCTCCGGGGGACGGCAAAGGAGAGGATCGGCCGTGAAATCCTGAAGGCCATGGCCCTGGACAAGCCCTCCCTGTTTTTCAGGGCGCTCCAAACCACCGGGCTTTTGTCTTATATTTTTCCAAGCCTGGACCGCTGCGTTGCCCTTGACGGAGGCCCCCATCACCGGGAGACGGTGTTTGACCACTGCCTGCTGGTGGGGGATGCGTTGTCGGCAAGCTTTCCCGTTCTAAGATTGGCCGGGTTTCTCCACGATGCCGGAAAATTCGATGCAGCCGTCCTTGAGGACGGGGTCCTCAGTTTTATCGGCCATGAAAACCATACACAAGCGGTGCTGAAAGATTTGATGGATCTGAGGTTCTCGGTTCAGGACAGGGAATATATCATGGCCCTGATCAAAACCCATATGCGGCCCCTGACCGATGCGACAACGCCTAAAGCTGCCCGTCGCCTCCTGGCCCTGCTGGACGGCCACGGCCTTTCCCACAGGGATTTTATGCGGATGCGGATCGCCGATAAAAAAGGGAACCTGGCCAAAAGGCCCTATACCCTTTCCGAGATCCGGATACGGCTAAAACGGCTCCTCGCCGAGATGGGTGGGTCCAATGCCTTAAACGTCAACAGCCTAGATATTTCCGGTTATGAAATCGCCGGCCTTTTGAATATGAAGCCTTCTCCTGAAATCGGAAGGATCAAAGCCCTGCTCCTGGAACGGGTCCTGGATGACCCCCGCCTGAACCGGAATGAAGAATTGAAAAAATTATGCCTCTCCTTTCAAATAAAAAAATAATCCTGTTTTTCGGCTGCCTGACCATTTTTTTCCCCGGTTCCTTTGTGTTTGGATTCCCAGGCGTCATGGCCTCACAATGGCAAACGCTTTTTCAGGTCAATAAAGCCGAGATCGGCCGTCTCATGTTTTTCATTCTGGCCGGAACCGGGTTCTCCATGTATCTGGCCGGAAAACTTCAGGAAAAAATTCCGGCCCGTTTCATGATTTTTACCGGCTGCCTGGCCTGTTCAGGCGCCATGGTCTTTGTAGGGCGGGCAGCGTCCATCATTGATGTGTATATCTGGGCCTTTTGGGAAGGCTTTTTTACCGCCTTTGTCTATATTCCCTGTCTGACCCTGTATCAGAAAATGTTCCCGGAGAACAAAGGGCTGGTCACCGGGATTCTGAACCTGACCTTTGGCGGTTCGGCCGCCGTCATGTCTCCCATTTTCACATATTTTCTGGTTTCAAAAGGCTATGCCTTTACCTCTTATTTTTCAGCCCTTATCTCTGTTTTTCTGGGGGCTTCGGTGGCTCTTCTGATAAAGCTTCCCGGAACAGGAGAAGCGCTAAACGGTCCGCCGGTTTCCACCCTGTCCCTGGTCCGGACCATCAGCCTTTCCCCTTTCCGGTTTTTATGGTGTACCTGGGCCCTGGCCGGGGCGGCCGGGGTTTCCCTGATTGTGCTGTCTTCTTCCTTTGGCGGGCAGTTGGGATATGACGTCACCCAATATGTCTATATATTGACGGCATTTAGTATCTTAAACGGGCTCGGCCGTCTGGTCTGCGGCAGGCTTGCAGACCGGTATCCCAAGCAGAAGATCCTCATGACGGTCTACCTCATGGCGGCCGGGGCCTATTTTCTGATGCCCCATTTCCATAACCTCTATGCTATCAGCTTTTTTGCCTGTTTCATAGGCCTTGCCTTTGGTGCGATGTTTACGGTGTCGGCGCCCCTTGTGACGGAAGTCTTCGGGCTTGAAAATTTCGGAAAGGTTTTCGGTCTTGTGTTTACCGCCTATGGGTTTTGTGCGGGATTTCTCGGCCCCTGGGTCTCAGGGCTCATCCTTGATGCGACCGGGTCTGATTTCAGGGTTGTCTTTACCTTGTTTGCCTGTTTTTATCTTGGTTCAGCTCTCTTGATTCTGCAGGTGAAAAAGCAGGAAAACGGCGATATTCTATAGTCCCCGGCCTCCGGTTCAGGCTGGATCCACGGGGATGCGGATAATAAAGACAGCTCCCTTGCCCGGCTCCGATTCAACTTCAAGGCTGCCTTTATGATGGTTGGTAATGATGAAATAGGACACGGACAGGCCCAGGCCCGTTCCCACGCCGATTTCCTTGGTTGTAAAAAAAGGCTCAAATATCCGTTTCCGGATACCATCGGGAATGCCGGGGCCGTTGTCCTCTATACGGATGATGGCCTGGGCGCCTACCCGGCTGAGGTTTACGGTAAATTCAGGGGGTCGGTCCGTTTCACTCATGGCCTGGGCCCCATTGGACAGAATATTTAAAAAGACCTGTTGAAGCTTACTGCCGTCGCACAGGACAGGGGGCATGTCCTTCTCATAAACCCGGGTGATTTTGATGGTCTTGAAATCTATTTTATTTTTAGGATCATGGCCGGTGGAGGCGAGGTCAATGGTCTTGTCCAGGAGTTCGGCAAGGTTGGCGTAAGAAAAAGCAGAAGAGCTCATTCTTGAAAAGGACAGCATATCGCTGACGATGCCGGCGGCCCGGCCGGCGGCCTGACGGATATTGTCAAGAATCAGGGGAAGATCTCTTCTTGCGGCATAGGCCTTGATATCTGAAAACCGGATGCCGATATCGGCGGCAGCGGTTTCATTGACCGGAAGGCTTGTCAACAGCCTGTTTTTCAGGACATCGGTATTTCCGATAATGCCGGACAAGGGGTTGTTGATTTCATGGGCCATGCCTGCGGCCAGTCCTCCGACAGACATCATCTTTTCCGACTGGATGATCATTTCCTCGATCCTGACCTTTTCCGTGGTATCATCAATTCGGATGACGGCTCCCTTGACGGTATGGGTGATTAAGGGGTATACCGTGATATCCTCATATCGTTTTTCCTTTTCAGGTGTTTCCATGACCCTTGTCTGGGTATAGGGAATGCTGTCCCTGAAGGTTTTTTCGATGACCTCGGTTTCTTCGGGGCTAAAAGGCAGCAGATCCGTCAGCAATCGGCCTTCGGCAGCCCTGGCCGAAATCCCGGTGGTTTTTTCGATTTTTTTATTCCACTGGAGGATTTTCATGTCCTGATCAATGGCGATGAGGGCCGAAGGCATGGAATCGGTAATGTTTTTCAACATGTTCTGGACGGTCACGGTTTCCTGCATGGCCTTTTTCAGCTTTTCTTCTTTTACCATCCGGTCTTCCACCATCTGGTTGGCAAGCCTTCCCAAGAGTTTGAACTCATTAAAAATCAAAAGGCTCTCATTGATTTTGATGTCTGATACGGCCGCTTTCCGGAAAAAATCCGTAAACAAATTCATTCCCTGGTAGAGCCGGTTGGTGATGAAAAAACCAAAGATGAGCGAAAGAATGGCCAAAAGGAAGGAAAACCAGAGGATGATCAGGATATTGCGTTTCAATTCGGCATTAAAGGCTGATTTTTCCGTTTTAATGATTTTTTCAATATCATCCAGGTATACCCCGGTCCCGATGATCCAGTCCAGGTCCTTGAGAAATACCCCATAGGTTAATTTGGTGGCGATCACACCGGTGGACGGTTTTTCAACAGGGTATTCAACATAGGCCATACCGTTTTTCACCCCGATATCAATTAATTCCCGATAGACCTTCCCGATCTCCGGAGCCGTTTCCCGGATTACATTTTTCCGGTGAAACCGGTCCAGGGGGTGGCTCAGGCAAAACCCGTCCTTTTCAAGAATAAAGGTATATCGGTCCTTATCGGCCGAGGGTTGTGATATCCGGTCGAGGATTTCATCCTTGATGGTTTCTTCCATGTCTTCCACATAAAAACCGGCGCAGATGGCCCAGTCAAAGGGTTCGAAATTTTTCACGCAAATGATTTTCAGGTGGGTGATGCCCAAGGCGCCGGGTTTTGTCCACCGGTAGGGGTAAAATCCCGTATCCTTGTCCTTTGCAAGGGACAGGATATCCCGGACCACAAAATTTCCGTCCATATCTTTCATGTCCAGCATATCATAGCCTTCCATTTCCGGGATATCGGCATTTAAAACAGTGGCCCCTTTATGATCGAAGATAAAAAAATAGCCTTTACCGTTGTCCCATTTGATGGTTCTCAGGGTTTCAATGATTCTGGATTTGAGGACGTCTTCCGGCACGGTATTCTTATCCGTGCCGTAAATATGGGAGGCAAGGGAATAGGCATCCTGGACCTTTTCCCGGACAAGGGCTTTCACCCGTTCTTCCGTGCTTGATTTTTTATAGTCGATAAAACTGATGGTATTGTTGATGTCGTCCTGCAACCTGGTTTTATAGAGGTCTGTGTAGTGTCCCCGGATTTTGACGAGTTCGTCTTTTTGTTTATGGTATTCTGAAAAGATCCAGAAAGAGCCGATGGTGGGGGCAATAATCAGGATGGTGACCAAAACGCTCAAAAAGCCGGTGCCTGACAGGGAGCGGGGATCTATGATATTTCTGAAATTCATTGCAATGAGAGCATCAGATATTTAATATGGCCTGTTTGGCCTGAACCATTTAAACGCATAGAGCAAGATATAGGTGTAAAATTTTTAATTGTCAATAAATCAAAAGGCTGTGTGAATATTTACGGGATTGTGTTTAAAACGCTTGCAACCCAGGTCAACCAAAGATATAAGTACCTAAAATATAAGGGTAAAGGCAGAGTAATAGCGGGGATGAAACTGCTCAAGAGTTCTGAAAACCGCTATTCTGCCTTTAAGATTTTAATAAGAAATGAATTTAAGGGTGGAAATTAAAGGGTATCGGCAATGAGCGAGGTTGTACTGATCAATATTACAGGCAGGGACAGGAAAGGGCTGGATGCAAAATTTACAGGGATATTGGCGGAATACGGGGTCACCATCCTGGATATCGGTCAGGCCGTCATCCATGAACATATTTCTTTCGGGATTCTGGCGGAAATTCCGGATCCCCTGGATTATTCCGCTATTTTCAAGGACATGCTGTTTGAAGGCCACAATATGGGGCTCCACATCGATATCACCCCCATTGACAGCCAGGAATATGAAAAATGGGTTCATGACCACGGCAAGGAAAGGCGGGTCATCACTCTTCTGGGCAGAACCATTTCGGCCCGCCAGATCTCGGCCGTGGCCGCCATCATTGCCGAAAACCAGTTGAATATCGACAGCATCAACCGGCTCACGGGCCGGATTTCCCTGAAACAGCCCCAGACCAATCCCAGGGCCTGCGTGGAAATGTCTGTCAGCGGAAAACCCCTGAACATCATCGGGATGCGGAAAAAATTCATGGAGATTTCACAGGAAACAGGGATAGACATCTCTTTTCATGTGGATAATATTTACCGGAAAAACCGGAAGCTGGTGGTCTTTGACATGGACTCCACCCTGATCCAGGCAGAAGTCATTGTGGAACTGGCAAAGCTTGTGGGGGCCGGGCGAGAGGTGGACAGGATCACCGAAGCGGCCATGCGGGGGGAAATGGATTTCAGCCAGAGTTTCAGAAAACGCGTGGCTCTGCTGAAAGGAATCCGCCAGGAACAGCTCGCCAAAGTGTCAGAGGATCTGCCCTTGACCGACGGGGCCGACCTGGTCACCAAAACCCTTAAAGGCCTGGGGTATAAACTCGGTATCCTGTCCGGCGGTTTCACCTTTGTGGGAGAATACCTTAAAGAAAAGCTGGGCTTTGATTATATGTTTGCCAATGAACTGGATATCAGGGACGGGGTGGTGACGGGCGAGGTCGTGGGCGAGATTGTGGACGGCCAGAAGAAAGCGGCCCTGCTGCGGCAACTGGCCCAGAGGGAGAATATCTCGCTGGAGCAGACCATTGCCGTAGGGGACGGGGCCAACGACCTCCCCATGATCAGTATTGCAGGATTGGGGGTTGCCTTTAACGCCAAACCCCTGGTCCGTCAGAAAGCTTCCAATAATATATCAAGCGTTGGTCTGGACGGTCTTCTTTACCTGCTGGGCCTCCATGAGCGGCAAATCAAAGACGAGGTCCGGCAGTCGGCGGAATATTCCTTTGGATAAGATGCAAAAGCTGGCCCGGGATGTGAAACGCCTGGAAAAAGAAGTGGCCGCCTGCACCCGCTGCGGCATGTGCCAGGCCCATTGCCCCTTGTTTGAAAGGACAAGAAAGGAAGCCGATGTGTCCAGGGGAAAGCTGGTCCTGATCAACGGCTTGATCGACGGCCTGTTCAAGGACGCCGAAGGGGTCAGCGAGCGCCTACAGCGGTGCCTTTTGTGCGGGTCCTGCGCCCATGGCTGCCCCAGCGGGGGGGATACGGTCGGCATTTTTATCCGGGCCCGGGCCATCATTGCCCAATACCTGGGACTGCCCTTTGCCAAAAAACTGCTGTTCCGGCAGATTCTGTCCAGCCCTGAGCGGTTCAACGGGCTCATGAACCTGGCCGCTGCCTTTCAAAAGGTCTTTTTCCGGGAGGAGAACAATGCCCAGGGCACTTCCTGCGCCAGGACGGCCTCACCCCTGCTGCGGCGCCGGCACCTGGTTCCCTTGACGGAAACCGCCTTTAACCGGAGCCTTCAGCGCCAGGATATCCGGAAGGAAGGAAAGGGGGTAAAGGTGGCTTTTTTCGTCGGATGCCTCATCGACAAGGCCTTTCCCGGTATCGGCCACAGCGTGGTGGATGTCCTGGATCATTTCCAGGCCGGGATTTTCATTCCTGCGGGCCAGGGATGCTGCGGGATCCCGGCCCTGGCCGCCGGAGACCTCAAGACCTTTGAGACCCTTGTCCGTCACCATGTGGATCTTTTTTCAACGGAAAAATTTGACTACCTGGTAACAGCCTGCGCCACCTGCTCTTCCACCATCATCAAATTATGGCCCGCCCTGATGAAGGATAAGGACAGGGAATTGTTCAAAAAGATCCAGGCCCTGGCCGAGAAAACCGTGGACATCAGTTGGCTCATGGACAAACGCTTTGATCTGTCCGCGGCGGTTCCCGATTCCCGGAAAAAGCATGAGATCATTACCTATCATGACCCCTGCCATCTTAAAAAGTCCCTGGGTGTTTTTGAAGAGCCCCGCCGCGTGATTCTTGCCTCGGGCAATGACCTCCGGGAAATGAAAAACAGTGATGCCTGCTGCGGCATGGGCGGGAGTTTCAATCTCATGCACTATGACCTCTCAACCGGGATCGGTCAAATCAAAGCAGAGAATATTGTCACTACCGGGTGCACCACCGTGGCCACTTCCTGTCCGGCCTGCATGATGCAGATCTCGGACATGCTGGCCAAAACCGGCAGGCCCGTCCGGGTGAAGCATCCGGTGGAAATCTATGCCGAGGCGCTACCCATAGAATAATAGGGGGTCGGGTCCCCGGCCCCGGCAAATCCTTTTTTCCGGTGAAGGCAGGAATCGCAGAAACCGCAGGACCGGCCCTTTTCATCGGGATCATAACAGGAAAGGGTCAGGCTGTAGTCCACGCCCAGCCCCAGTCCAACCTTGATGATCTCGGCCTTGGACAGATGGATCAGGGGGGTTTCGATTTTCAGGAGGGTTTCCTTGGTGACCCCGGTTTTGGTGGCCAGGTTGGCCATTTTTTCAAAGGCCGCGATAAATTCGGGCCGGCAGTCCGGGTATCCGGAATAGTCCACGGCAGTAACGCCGATATAAATGGCGGACGCCTTTAAAACTTCAGCCCAGGCCATGGCATAGGACAAAAAGATCGTATTCCGGGCCGGGACATAGGTGATGGGGATTTCGTCTTGTTTCAAATCTTCAACAAGGCCGTGTTTGGGTACCTGTATGTCATCGGTCAGGGCTGAACCGCCAAACTGCTTTAAATCAATATCAATGATTTTATGGGCCTTGGCGCCCAGGGCCTTGGCGATTTTTACGGCAGCCTCCAACTCAACGGAGTGCCGCTGCCCGTATCTGAAGCTCAAACTGTAGATGTCCCTGCCTTTTGATTTTGCAATGGCCATGGCCGTGGTGGAATCGATGCCCCCGCTGGAAAGAACAATGGCTTTGTCCGGCATGGGTGTTATACTCCTCTCTTGTCCGGGGTCCAGATGATTTTATGCTGCTGCAGGGATAGCCTTGCATGGAGATTGTCCTCAATGATCCGCCGGGCAAGGGCCTCGGGTGCGATAAGCCCCAAAACCGGGGACAGGTGGATTTTTTTCTGAGACATCCTGGTTAATTTCTGTTCAATCATGGCTTTGGCAAATTCATAATCTTCCACGGAGCCGATGACGAATTTGATTTCATCCTCTTTGCCGAGAAAATTTAAATTTTCCGGTAAGAAGGTATGGGATTCGTTGCTGGATGGGCATTTGACATCCACGATCTTGATGCAGGCTTCCGGAACATGCTGGATGCTGAGGCTGCCGTTGGTTTCCAGAAGCACCTGGTAGTGCTTTTCCAGGAGCAGGGCGATGAGGGCGGGCGCAGCCTCCTGAAGCAAGGGTTCCCCGCCCGTGATTTCGACCAGATTGCAGTTATAGGCCCCGACCTTGTCCAGGATCTGTTCCAGGGTCATGGAATGGCATTCTTTTTCGGCATAACGGGTGTCGCACCAGGAACAGTTGAGGTTGCAGCCCGAAAGCCGGACAAAGATACAGGGCAGGCCGGAAAAAGTGGATTCCCCCTGGAGGCTGTAAAAAATTTCACAGACATTCAGCCGCATTTATTCCTCCCAATAGGCAGACCCGCATCCGGGGCTTTCAAATACCATGATCTTTTTAACCTTGGTCGACTCGGTGTTCAAGCGCAACGAGAGTTCAATAAATAAGAATTTGGCAAGGTTTTCCGATGTCGGGTTGATGGCCCCGAATTCGGCGATATCGTTGAGATTGGTATGGTCCAGCTTGCCAAGGACATCTTTCAAAACCCCTTTCACATCCCGGAAATCAATGCCGATGCCGAGCTTGTTCAGTTTTCTGCACTGAATAAAGGCTTCAATAATCCAATTGTGGCCGTGCAGGTTGGAACAATTCCCATCATAGCCCTTCAGCGCATGGGCTGCTGCAAAATGATCCTTTACATAAATTTCATACACACCCGGCATAGGGCCTCCTTATCCCATCATTGATCCAAAAATATCACCCATAAACTTTGTTCTAAACCGGAAT
>Ga0208373_1001944_pt1 | contig 24818 bp, 24 predicted proteins | sample RifOxyC2_FD_184036 | JGI IMG/M metagenome (GOLD analysis project Ga0208373, IMG submission 184036) | Soil microbial communities from Rifle, Colorado - Rifle Oxygen_injection C2 (SPAdes) | ecosystem: Environmental > Terrestrial > Deep subsurface > Rock core/Sediment | place: Rifle, Colorado... | reverse complement strand
GGAAGATGGAAGATGGAAGATGGAAGATGGAAGATGGAAGATGGAAGATGGAAGATGGAAGATGGAAGATGGAAGATGGAAGATGGAAGATGGAAGATGGAAGATGGAAGATGGAAGATGGAAGATAGAAAATTGAAAATTAAGAATGAAAAATGCAAAATGGGATAGGGGGTGATAGATAGTGAATAAACAAATTGAGGTATTACCCTACTTTTCTTTTCAAATGATAGACATAAGCAAGCACCTGTGCAACGGCTTTGAAGAGGTTTTCGGGGATTTCCTGTTCGACATCTACTTTGTAGTAAATCACGCGGGCAAGCGGCGGGTCTTCGACAATAGGCACACCGGACTGTTCGGCTATTTCACGGATTTGAAGGGCAAGGTAATCAAGGCCTTTTGCTACGAGGATTGGCGCCGACATATCTTCCGATTTGTAACTCAATGCAACGGCAAAATGAGTCGGATTAGTAATAACAACTTCGGCGGTTTTAACTTTTTTGAGCATGAGTTTTCTAAGTCGTGAACGGAGGATTGACCTGATTCTCTGCTTGATTTTCGGGTCGCCTTCTGTCTGCTTGGATTCTTCTTTGGTCTCCTGTTTTGTCATTTTCATATCTTCCCTGAAGCGGTATTTCTGGTAGAAGAAATCAGCAATGGCAATGAGAATAAACACAAGTGATATTTTGGTAAGAAGCTCAAAACAAACAGAGGCAATGAAGGCACCTATATCATCGATAGGCCTTTCCATCAATCCTACGGTTTCTTCGGCCCTGCTCGATAGCACCTGATAGACAATCAATGAAAACAAGAGCAGTTTAGCAAAGCTTTTAACAAGTTCGAATACCGCCCTGCCGGACATAAAGATTTTTCTCAATCCTCCGATTGGATTGAAAATCCGCTTGAAGTGGAGCCCTTCGGTGAATTTCTTTGTTGCAAATTTAAAGCCTACCTGCGAAACTTCAGCAACGAATGCAATCAACATCACTAAAACAAGAATTGGAAGTAAAACTTTTGCAAGGAAAAGTAGAAGTTGCAGGAAAATACTACCTATATTATCTTGTGTGATGTTAATGCTGGATGAGTTGTAAAAGATATACCGCATGAATTCCTGAAGGCCGGAAATCAAAGCTTTGCCGAACAAAAAGACGATAATGCCGCCAAACAGCATCATTGCCGCTGTCGTAACGTCAAAACTTTTTGATACCTGGCCCCTGGCTCGTGCTTCGTTCAGTCGCTTCGCACTCGCCGGTTCGGTTTTTTCCTGGCCCTCTTTGTTTTCTGCCATAAACCTTTTTATTTAGTTTGGAATGTATATGACAAAACCTGTACCATAAAAAAAAGATGAGTGATTAAATATTAAGTAGCTTATTTTAATGAAGAAAGGTAAAGTTTGAACGTCTTCTCATTCATTTCAAATCGTTGACCATATTAGCCATTGTCTAATATTATAAGCCGATAAATAAAAAATTGAAATTATAGTAACACAAACAGGATTAACTCTTGAAATGTCCAAAGTGAAATTATATTTATGTGTGGTAGGCCTATCAAGTGAATGAAAAAACAATATATTTATAACCGGATTTTATTTAGCTATATTTGACATATATTCAAGCTACAATTTTTTTGAGGATATTACAAAGCCGATGCATAGTTTGGAAATTGTCAGAGGAGAGTGCAATGAACAAGAATAGTAAAAAGGGTAAAAGGATAGCCGGTAAAATTTCAAACAATACTTTAACACCTGAAGAACTGCTTGAAGAAATAGTAAAAAATTATAAAAAGAACGAATTTTCAATTGACAAATACTGCCGGGAAAATAATGTCAATCACTCCACCATCACTACACAATTTACAAAATCTTATAGCTTTTGCCCGTCCATTTTTTTAGAAAATTTAAGAATCGAAGATTATTTATTTATGTTATGGCAGCCGGATATAAAAATTGAAGGGATTGGAGCAAAATCAGGTTTCGGCAACTCACGCAGAGCAAGAAGAGTCTTAAAAAAGCGACTTTCATGCAGCCCTTCTGTATGCCGTAATTATTTGCTTGAAAAAATTGGGGAAACTAAAATGATGAATTATTTTATAAAATTGATTTGGAATGGGAACAGGCCAGATGAATTGTTAGGAAGTATATCCGAACATTTTGACAGGCAAATTGAATTTTTTCATTCATTATTAAGTTGAAATAATAGCCGAAATAATAGCCGAAATTTTGGTATATTGACTTGTATTGAATAAAATCGTAAATTTCGATTGAGGAGTTGGATTAATAAAATAATCAATAAAGTTAAAAATCCAAAAATCAAGGACTGTACAGTATTATTGGTGTGAGGAAAATTATTTTTTAAAACAAAAAAAGGAGGCAAGAATAAAAACAATTCAAAACAGCAGTGGCAGTCGGACATATCAATTGATGAGCGTTAGCAAATAAATAAAAAGAGCCAGTGGGATTGCGCCCACTGGCCGAGCACGGAGTCTCTTACCCGCATACTTTATAACTTAAACCAAAAGAATGCGAACGTAAGAGCGAATATAGTAAAATATTTGTTTTTTTAATAATTTATTTGGAGTAATATTATGAAATTATTATCATTAACCTTGGTGGCTATTATAGTCCTTATTTTATCAATCTCAACAGCAGATGCAAGAACACGTTATGTGTTGGGTTCTGGTGGAGTTGAAGAATTACCAGATGGTTCAATTTGTTACTGTCCAATCCCATCGGAACAACTATGTGCTGTTATTGAGGATAACACATCAGGACATATTCAATATCCACATGTTTTAACATACTATGAAGGTGGATCTCCGGTCGGAACATATAATGTAAACGATGCTGGTTATAATGAAAATGGACAACCTACTTGGTGGGTTGAGCCATGACATAATTGGAAGAGAATATGATTGATAGAGTTGGAGAAGTTGTTGATAAATCGTAAAATCATAAGAAGGCTTTTCTATTCTAGAAAAGCCTTATTTTTTTATTTAAAAAATTTGGAGCGATAAATGAAAAGTTTTATATTGATTATTTTAATCATAGAATTTTTTTTAAACAACTATCTTTTATCCCAAATTAATAATGGTGATGATAGTAAAGATTTAATAGAACTTAATTATTATGAAAAATCAAACAGTATAAAAGAATTATTTCAAAAGAATGGGATTAATCAACAAGAAGGTATTATTTTCTTAATAACTCCAAATGCAGCACCGAGACCAGAAGGTATGATATATTTTGCTGTCGAAGAATTAAGAAGACGTAATTATAATGGAATGGTTATTGGATTAATTAATTATAGAAAGTATTATTCGGCAATGAATTATATAAAACAAAGAAAATTTCATTTTAAATGTATAATAGATACTTCTGGAATGATTTTTAATGAAATTGGATTAGGTAGAACCCCACCATTCATAACTATATGGGACTCTTCAGGTTCTTTAATCAATTCAAAATGTTTATACGGCGTTTCGATAAAGGATAGTGTTTTTTGGGAAAAATTTTTATATAATAAAAATTCTCATTTAAAGCCAAATATAAACTTAATATCTGATCATGCAAATATTGGATATAATAATTTTGACTTTAATTATAATATACCCAAAACTCTAAAAATAATTGAACTGCAAGACGATAGTTTAAATCCAATAGGTATTCTAAAAAATATACAAATCGATCCTAATGAAAAATTTCTTATTGCACAAGATAATGCTACGTTGGAAAATAAATTATTTTCACTTGAAACTGGTGAAATAATAAGCATTTTATTTCCTAAACTTGAAATAAGGAAATATTTTTGTCTAGAATTGACAAATGAGGATTTTCTTGAAGAAGAAAGACTTTTATTTGCAAAAACTATGCTTTTTGGAAGTTTGTTTTGGGATAATAAAACAATAAAAACGATATCAGTATTACCTGAAATTAAAATTCAATATCAAGATAATGATACTATATTTAAATACTATAATAAATACGCAATCTTAGATTTTAATATTGATTCATTAAAATTCACAAAAGTTATACCAATAGATGTAAATATTCATAAAACCAGATTTGCCGTCGATTGTAATACATCAATAAAAACTTTTGATAAAACAAATAATGAAATTGCATTACGATTACGAAAGGGTTATCCTACTTATGGTTTTAAAATAAAAGATACTTCAGATGGTGGTAATCCTATTCTAGAATCCTTTTATGAAGATACACCTCTTTATTATACATATAATATAATAGATGGAAAAAAGGTAAGAGCAATAGGAAAATTATCTAATGCTCATAAAAAGTTAGGAGTAGGTTATGCTTTCGTTAATCCTCAAATCAGTTTTAATTCACAAGGATATATTATTGCTCAAACTTTATCACCTTATTTGAACTTCCAAACAGGCAGAAAATTAAAATTAAAAACTTACTTTGATGAAAAATTGATGGAAGAAAGTAATAAAACACCAGAAAAATTACCATTACCAGATGATATAAAACATTTAGCCGATTCAGCTAAAGCTGCTATTTTAGGAATTTTTTCTGATGATATCTTTACCTTTATTATTTGGAAATTAAAAGAGAAAGAACTAAGATTAATTGATTCAAAAATATTTATTGTACAAAAATACAACATTGCTAATAGTAAATTGATTAAAGAGTGGCAAATTCCATACAATTTGGAGAATTTCGAATTATCAGATTATAATATTAATCCATCTGACAACAAATTAATAACTGTTTATCAGAGTCCTTTAAAAACTAAAATAGTTTTTTATTTTCTTAATTAAATAATAGGGAGGGAATGATATGAAAAAAGTCATAGCCATATTGTTTTTATTATGCATTAATAATCTTTTTGGGCAAAATGGTTGGGAATTTCAAAACTCAGGTACTGAAATGGGTTTGAATTCAATTTATTTTTTTAATAAGCAATCAGGAATTGCCGTAGGAATTTTTAATACAATATTAAAAACAACAGATGGTGGCAATAATTGGGATATGGTAGAGTTTCAACCAGGTTATGATATTATGTTCACCGAAGTATTGTTTACAGACTATCAAACTGGTTATGCAATTGGAAGTAAAGGTTCTATAATAAAAACTTCTAATTCAGGTAATTCATGGTTTATTCAAGAGTCTCCAAGTTATAGCTACCTCATGGGTTTGAATTTTATTAATAATGATACTGGCTGGATAGTAAGTAACAAAGGTGAAATTTTAGCTACTACTGATGGCGGTCAAACTTGGCTGAAAAATGATTCAACAATGGATGTTGGTCTTTCAGATATTTTATTTTTTAATTCATCAGATGGATTAATAATTGGGAATAAGGGAAGCATTTATAAAACGACAAATGGCGGGAGTAATTGGATAAAAATAAATATACCCGTTGATACGAATTTAACCAATATGTTCTTTTATAACAATAATTATGGTTGGATAGTTGGACATGATGGTACTTTATTAAGAACAACTAATGGTGGGGATGATTGGGAAAAAATAAATTTTGTCAACGCAGAAAACTTATTTTCAGTTTTTTTTGTTAATGATACTTCTGGTTGGATAGGAAGTTGGAATGGAAGCATTTATCACACAACAAACTCCGGAAGAAATTGGGAGCTACAATTTAAAGGGAAAAATGATTTTGATCAAATATTTGGATTATATTTTTCTGATGATACCACAGGTTGGGCTGTTGGTAATAGTGGAATAATTTTACATACTAACAGTGCAGGGGTTACAAATATTAATGAATCCAATTCGATTTTAAAATCTTTCATGAATTACTATCCAAATCCATTCTCCTCTTCTTTCAATTTAGAATTCGCAAACAGTACAGCTTCTGCAGTAAACATAGAACTATACGACATTATTGGTAATAAAATTTATTCAAAGAGCCTCGGTTTTCTTGATAGAGGAACACACAATACAACAATACAATTGAACGATGGTATCAGCTCAGGCTGTTATTTGGTAGTTCTCCGTAACGGTGTAGATATACAAAGCATGAAAGTGGTGAAAAGCGAATAGTTTTCCTGTCAGGAGTAATACCTGGTATTGATTTTATATGTAAAGTTATGTTCACAGAATAAAATCCAGGAAATTTTCAGAATTAACTATTTTAAAATCGCAATCACCATAAGCCGATGAAAATGTTTTTGGCAGTAAGCCCGTCATCTGTTTACAGGACATTGAAGAAAGCAGGTATGCTCAATCGTTGGAATAAAGTAAAAACATCAAGTAAAGGGAAAGGATATAAGCAGCCCTGCACAGCTCATTCCGAGTGGCATATTGACATTAAGTATGTGAACTTCAAAGGAACGTTTTTATTCTTAATAAGTATTATTGACGGCTATTCCAGGTATATTACACACCATGAGTTAAGAACACACATGCAGGAATATGATGTACAACTGACGGTGCAAAAAGCTTTGGAGAAGTATCCGGGAATAAAGCCTAAATTAATAACTGATAATGGCTCTCAATTCATATCCAAGGACTTTTCTGAGTATATGAGACAGGTTGGTTTACAGCAAATCCGGACATCTGTTGCTTATCCTCAGTCGAATGGTAAAATTGAGCGTTTTCATCGTACTATACACGTAGAGTGTTTACAGAATAAATCGCTGATTAGCTTAGATGATGCAAAAAATCAGATTGTTAAGTATATTGAATACTATAATAACAAGAGATTGCATAGTTCTTTGAATTACCTTACACCCGAAGACTATCTGTTGGGCAGAGTTGATGAAAGATTATCAGTAAGGGAAAAGAAGTTAGATGATGCTGCTAAGAATAGAATAAAGGTTAGAATGGTAGTTTAAATCATCTTATTTTGTGAGGGCAAAATTCCATTTTGCGTTGAACCAATACAGAACCAATACAAATTAATATTAACAAAATAGATATTAAAATAAAATTTGATGATAAATATAATGTTTATGGATATGTTTTTCAATCTCAAATTACTAATTTATTTTATATAGATAATTCTATTATTTCTCAAATTTTTTCAAAAAATTCAGATTATAAATTCCAAATTATACGTTTCGATGATGTCAATGGTATTGTTGAGGTTAGTCGAAAGGGTGTATTAGAATTACAATCTTCAAATTTACATTATAAAGATGAATATATCGCACGTATAATTAATAAAAATAAAAGTTATTATGTAATTGGTTATGATTTTGAAGGTATTTTGATAAATGATATTAAAAATAAATATATTCCATCTACTCCTGTGAAACTTATTGTTGCTAATAAAAATTCAAAAATAATTGAATTTAGTTTATAATAATATAACTCGACTTTACAACTTACCCTCCGTTTAATCCGCGGCACAGACTTTTTCCCATAATAAATTTCATATATCCTTTTTTCCTTCTCCCACTGGGAGAAGGCCAGGGTTGAGGGCTTCTCCCTCTCCGCCCCTCCGCGTCCCTACGGCTCTGCGTGAACCCAAAATTTCCCTTCCTGCGAGGAAGGGTCAGGGTAGATGTATAGCTCCCCTCTCCCACTGGAAGAGGGATTCAGGGTGAGGGAATTAGAATAACCCCATGCTTCAGCATGGGGGGAGACAAGAGACGAGACCCACAGCCCAGCCCAATCCCTATACCCCAGCCCCCACACCCATTCTAAATCTTGTCCATCCTTTAATCCCGTTAATCCTGTTCAGACAATTTGCGTGAACTGCTTTCACTATCCCCCAGCCCCCACACCCATTCATCCCAATCACATTAATCACACAAATCCCAGTTCCGACAAAAATAAATTTGCAAATGAATAAATTTTATATTAAATTTGACTCGAGTTAACTTTTTCATTTTAATCCTTAAATTTTTTTAAACAAAATTAAATTTTAAGCCTCCGTGACTCATACATGGAGGCTTTTTTTTAATTCATAGCATAAATACTGAGACAAAAAATCGTGTCCATCCTTTAATCCCGTTAATCCTGTTCAGACATTTTGCGTCCCCGCGTCCTTGCGGTGAATCCTTTCCGCTTTTGTCTAACAGCCTACAGTCTAACAGTCTACAGTCTAACAGCCTACAGTCTAACAGCCTACAGTCTAACAGTCTACAGTCTAACAGCCTACAGTCTAACAGCCTACAGTCTAACAGCCTACAGTCTAACAGCCTATATTTTTAAAACCGTTTTCTTGACATATCACTCCCACAACCTTATCTTTGCACCGCATGTTCTTTGATATACCGGGATGAATAGCCACTATCTTTAGATAGTGGAGTTTGGTTTAGAGGCACCTCACGACTTTAGTCACTTATTGTCCTTTTCTGTCACATCCAATAGGACAAAATGAGACATCAATAGGACAAAATGAGACAAAAACGGACAAAACAGGACAAATATTCCATATACGCAATGTATTAACTCCTTACATATCAATTTTATTTCTAAACAGCAATCCAAAAAATAAAAAAAACAGGACAAAACAGGACAAAATGTGACATTTAAAAAAAAGTCCCTCGCCTTCGGAGAGGGATTAAGGGTGAGGTTAGACAAATTTGACGCTCAAAAACACCGTCAAAAACGTATGATTTGTCCAAAAACGTATGATTTTGTCTCTCTTTAGCCAAAAAAAGTCCCTCTCCTTCGCAGAGGAATATTGAGTGAGGTTTTAAATTAATAATTAAAAATTTATTGAAAATTGAAAATTATAAATTTTAAATTATATATCCGCCATTCGTAATTCGTAATTCGTAATTGATTTCGGGTGAGGTATACAAAATGGAAAAAATACACACTTAAAAACCTGTCCATTTCTTCCATATTTTCCATATCTTCCACTTTTGGCTCAAAATAACCAAAAATCTCGGCGGTGAAATAATATTGATGTTGCTGTGCGGCTATGGATTCTGTGTCAAGCATGGAATGACAAAAAGCCATTTCCCAATTTCCAATTCCCAATTCCCATTTTAAAGTTCCGCCGCCAATTCCAGCTCTCTCGCCAAGTCTCCTGCGAGTTTTCGGCGGTTGAATTGTTCTATGTATTCTTCTTTGGGTTTGGGAAGGTTGTTGTTCTTCCAGAGATTGTAAAAAGTTTCGATTGCCTGTCCGATTGCATAAACATCATCGGGTGCTGTTGCTATTGCGGCTTTTGTGTCGAGTGCAAGCTTACGCATCACACCATCGGGAACGCTTGCAAGTATGGGTTTTGCCGCACCGAAGTACTCATACAGCTTGCCGGGTGAACGTGCAAGGTCTTTGAGCATAAACCACAGGACATCCGATTCAAGCAAGTGTTTTATGTTTTCATAATGCGAAACATATCCTGTGCTGACAGTATTTTCAGTCAACCCGTATTTCTTAATCATCTTCTGATGGCTTTTCCTCATTATTCCTACAAAGCGTGCTTCAAGGATTTTAGAAGCTTCAGGTTTCCTCTTTATAAAATTAGATAGAGCCTGGAAGAAATATTTTGGTGTGCGATTGTCCTGAAAAACTCCGGCATGAGTTATTGTGAATTTTGAAGGATTAGGTTTTACATCCTTTAATTCTTCGAAATCATCAGGGTCGTACCCGTGTGGGATAATCATTATATCATTGTGCGAAAGAAATCCGTAACGCTTGACCAATAGCTCCTTAATATGACGTGATACAACGATTGCCTTTTCAGTGTGAGTCAAAACTTCACGTTCAAGTTTGATAGCATGAGATTTATGAAAAGGTGTTGCGTAAAAATTAAAGGGATTGTCAACCCATGGGTCACGATAATCAATAATGTAAGGAATATTAAATTTCTTCGATAATTCTTTTGCAACGAGAAAATCGGTATAAGGTGGTGCAGTCGCTAATATCACATCAACTTTATGTTTCTTTAGTATGTTTGAACCAAGAGCTAAAGCCCTTTTCAACCATTTTGCCTTGCTGTCCGGCTGATAAATTGTCTGAAGAAAATTTCTTCCGAGTGTCTGAATGAAGTAAGAAGGCAGTTTCACTGTTTTTGGCTTCTGTTCTTCCGAACTGCCTTTTTTCGGGGGAGTCCTGAATATAGAAATTTCAGGATTTGATAAATCCTTGAACAGTGTCTCATCAAAAGCATAGAAAGATGTTGGTGTTTCAGTCAGTATGATGGGTTTCCATCCGTATTCGGGCAGATATTTGATGAATTTAACGATACGCTGAACGCCGCTCAATCCCATCGGTGGAAAATAATAAGCAATAATAAGGACAGTTCTATAGAGCATAGCTTCTTTCTTTATTACCTTTAATCATTTCCATCAATTTTTCTCGAGTTATGTAAAATTTTCTGTGTGTAATAATTTAAAATTTGAAATTTTAAATTTAAAATGAAGTTTCAATATTAAAATTTTTAATTTCTATTATTCAATGTATGTACAATTTTATTAAATATCATCGAAAGTTCATTTGCTTCCTGATATAATTTAATAATAACCCCTTCAAATTCCTTAATTGCAGTTCTGAGCATTCTCAACCAATGTTTTGTTTCTTGAGATTCTTTTTTAAAAATAAAAATTTTATTGCTGAAATCTTTTTTAGAACTGGAACCATTTGCTTCCATATAATTAGCACCAATAATTGTACCTGATCTTATAGGCTGTGAAATCAGAGGAGCTGTTATGGTATTGGATTTTATCTTTTTACATAAATCAATAATATTTTCACCAAACCTGGCGGTTCTTTCTTCTAAATCATAATTTCCGGAATATTTTTTCATTAAATTATTATAAATTTTAAATTTATTTTAAATTTTAAATTTTAAATTGAAAATTTATAGCTAATACAATTAATCACTTACAGTTTATCTTGTAATTAACCAACCACAGGCAGCTCGGTTGGTGCTGTTGTAATTGGTTTGCCGCCTGTCCTTGTTACCTGGGCAAGGTCTTCGACTCTCATACCGAATTTGTCGGGTAAATAAATTCCCGGCTCGATTGCAATGACTGCACCCTCCGGAACAATCTGGTCATCCAATCGGAAAGTTATTGTCGGCATTTCGTGCGGCACTAAGCCTATGCCGTGTCCAAGTGAATGTTGGAAGTATTGTCCATAGCCTTCCTTCTTGATTATGCCGCGTGCAAATTCATCCAGTGTTTTTCCATTCATACCGGGCCTGACGTTCGCAATCGCATGGTCTTTTGCTTTTACCAACATTTTATAAAGTGTTTTTTGTTCTTTGCTTGCTTTCTGGAAAGCAACAGTTCTGGTTAAATCGGAGCAAAAACCGTGTACTCTGCAACCGAAATCAAAAATCACCAAATCACCCGGCTTGATTTTCCTGTCGCTTGGCATTCCATGCACCAGGGCACCGCGAGGCCCGCTGGTAACGATGATATCGAAGGGGTCTCCCTCTGAGCCGAGCAGTCTCGATTGATAAGCTATTTCAGTAGCAAGGTCTATTTCCGATACGCCGTTTTTCATTTTCTTGACAACTTTATCATAAGTCTTAAGTGTGATTTCGCAGGCTTTCCTCATAAATTCAAGCTCTTCGGGAGATTTCGGAATTGTAAATCTTTCGACAACGTTAACACCCGGCTTAAATTTAAGGGGCCTGAGCTGGTTCCTGATAGCAACTGCATCGGAATATGTTACCCTGTCCGATTCGAAAATAATATTTACAACTTTTTTCAGAACCTTTTTTTGCTTAACGTATTTCCAGACATCCCTGGCTATATATGTTTGTAGATTTGGCAAAGGAAATAGCTCTGTCTTTATTTGTTCTTCGTACCTGTCATCCGTGAAGAAGTACAATTCTTCATGCGTGATAAACATGACTGCAAACGACCCGGAGAAATTTGTCAGGTAGCGAATGTTTGGCAGATAGGTAACCACAACAGCATCAACTTTTAAGTCGTCCATCGTGAATCTAATCTGCTCGAGCCTTTTATCACAAGCTTTTGGATAGCTTGCTTTTTGCTCTGTTACTTTTACTGTAGCTTTTGCCATAATATTTTATTTATTTATTTATTTAACAAAGTAATTTGGAGATTCTTTAGTTATTCTGACATCATGAGGGTGCGATTCCCTCAGTCCTGCGGCTGTCATTCTCATAAATTTTGCCTTTTCTTTCATATCGGAAATTAATTTACTTCCTGTATATCCCATTGCAGCTTTCAAGCCTCCGATTAACTGATAAATAGTGTCTGCAACAACACCTTTGTAAGGCACTCTGCCTTCTATTCCTTCAGGCACCAGCTTCGATATTTCTTCTTCGACATCCTGGAAATACCTGTCTGCCGAACCTTCGTGCATAGCTCCCTGGGAGCCCATCCCTCTGTATATTTTATATACTCTTCCTTCGTAAAAGATTTTTTCACCCGGGCTTTCTTCATGTCCTGCGAACATACCGCCAATCATCACAGAATCGGCACCAGCTACGATTGCCTTAGCAAAATCACCCGTCTGCTTGATTCCTCCATCTGCTATTACCGGGACATCCTCCTTCATCGCAATTTCTGCCACATTCATAATGGCAGAAAGCTGGGGAACTCCAACGCCGGCTACGATTCTTGTCGTACAAATTGACCCTGGCCCTATTCCTACTTTTAAGCCGTCGGCACCTGCATCAATCAGTGCTTTAGCGGCTTCTGCCGTACCTATGTTGCCTGCAATAACCTGAAGCCTCGTATATTTTGCCTTTATTTGCTTAACAGTTTCAATCACACCTTTTGAATGGCCATGTGCAGTGTCAACAAACACAGCATCAACACCTGCATCGAGCAATGCGGCAACTCTTTCAAGTGTGCTATCGCCAACACCGAGAGCAGCACCTACTCTCAGCCTGCCGTGGTCATCCCTGCATGCATCGGGGTGCTTCTTCTTCTTCTGAACATCCTTGAAAGTTATCAATCCTTGTAGGATATAATGTTCATCAACAACCGGAAGCTTTTCTATTCGGTGCTTCTGAAGCAGTATTTCGGCATCTTCGAGCGTGGTTCCGACAGGAACTGTAACCAGTTTATCTTTGGTCATGTATTTTTCAATCCCTTCGTCTTTGTCAGGGTCAAATCTAAGGTCGCGGTTGGTAACAATTCCAATCAGCTTCATGCTGTCGTCAACAACCGGAATGCCTGAGATATGGAACTTCGCCATAAGCTCATGTGCATCTTTCACAGTGCTGTTAATCGTCAGTGTAATCGGCTTGATTATCATTCCGCTTTCGCTTCGCTTAACCCTGTCCACATGGTCAGCCTGCTTTTCGATTGACATATTTTTATGAATAACGCCGAGACCGCCTTCACGGGCAAGTGCCACAGCCATTTCTGCCTCGGTAACAGTATCCATTGCGGCACTCAGTATGGGAATATGCAGTTTGATTTTTTTCGTCAGTCTTGTTTCAAGGTTTGTGTCTTTTGGTAGTATTTCCGAATAAGAAGGGACGATGAGCACATCGTCAAAAGTAATTCCCTCGCATCTGATTTTCTCTTGCTCTAATTTCATAATTTTTCAAACTCTTTTCGGAAATTTGCGAAAAAAATAAACACAAAATTCGCAAAAAAATCAGACATTTAAGCGGTTTATTTTTGATTAGGGCATAATTTTTTCGGTGGAATTAAATGACCACCAAGTAATTATATGAATATGAATGGGTTAGGGATTAATATCGCAAATTAAGATATTATTCAGAAGTCTCCAATTTAATTCTCATTTATCATATAAAGATTATTATCCTCCACTAAATACATCAAAGGGGCAATTTGTATTTTCGGATATCTCGATCTCAACCTTTTTGTTTCACTTAATATAAAGTCAACTTCATTGCCGATTTCGAACATCGGCTCATAGTGGTCAAAATGCTCTTCTGCCGATTCTTTGTTCCAACCGGCAGTTTCAACAAGTCTGTTAATAAATTCATCTTTTCTTGATTTCAGGTTTACCATGCCGCAGTTGTTATGGCCAATCAAAGCAATATGTTTGACCTGACCGACAGCAATTGCATAAGAAACTTTGAACTCACTATAACGCAGATTTGCTCCCCCTGCCCTAATGATAAATGAAAAATTATCGGGTATGTGAAGATGTTTGCGGTTATCCATGCACATACCAATAAGCAATTCGGCTTTTTGGTACACATCATAAGGACGGGCAAGATTGTGATACTGCAAAAGCAAACCAATCGGAGTGTCCCTGTACTCTGATGGAATGTCGTCAATAGTAGTTATTGGTAATAATTGATTCATTAATAATATTATTTGTATTTATAATAAAATGATGCTATCACAATTTGTGATAAGATTCTTCTTTTCAGATTTATTAAATAATAATTCCCTTTTTTAATAATTTGAGGTCACCATTTGTGACCTCTATATATTGAATTTACTCTTTAATAAAAATGATAAATCTTCAATTAAAAACTTAATAATTCTCAGAATAATGGTCTGGTTTATTATATTGAATATAAAACCTGTTAGGTTGTTTAAATGGAGAATATTCTTTATAATAATTTTCACCTTCACAATTTGTAAATAACTTATCTAAATAAAAGAAATAATAATTAAGATTAGTGATTTCAGTAACCCAAAAATTATTTCTAATAGTTACTTGGGTTTGAAAACTTTTTTCAAAAGAATATTTAATAATATTTGAAAATTTATAAGGTGATTCTTCCATATTATATTTTAAGGCCTTTTCTTCTCCTTCTTTAGGAAATCTTAGAATTTTGCAATCACGATAAGGGATATTAGGAATAGTGAATTCATTAATAGAACGATTCGTTTTAGGTAGAATGACAATTACCTTTTTCTCCTGATATGATATACCTTCATCAACTGAATAACTTATTTCTTCACTTGCTCCCTTTGTATCAATAATACTCTGAGATGTATTCTTAATACGAGGGTTATAATATGGATTTAAATAATAAGATGATGAATTAATATTTAACGATGCTGATGATTTTTGTGAACGGGAATTAATTCTGTTCTGAAAATAATCATAAGCATAATCATTATAAATAAATTGTGTTTCCTCAAGATTCAAATAAATGGTTTTATCCGATTTGTTAAAAATTGTAAAACCAGGGTCTCCTGCATTACTCCACATATCATAAACGATTTTTACATCATCATTTTCATAAATATAATTTACTTCTTTAAACTGTACGTTATCTGATTCAACCGACAAGACCTGATAATAAAAAACATCGAATTGTTTACAAGATATCATAATAAAAGGCAACAAGAATAAAAGCAAGCGTTTCATAACAAACCCCGTGAAAAATATTGAAAAATGAATTTTTCTAAAAAATTTATTTTTTAAATATTTTACTTGCTTCTTGCTAATAGAATTTGATTACCAAGCGGAGGTGTTAAATTATAACCGCTTTTTACTTCATGTCCGAATTTTTTTGCTTCTTCCCTTAATTTATAAACTTCTTCAACAACTTTTTTATCAATGTAATTATTATTTATAATTACATCAGTTAACTCTAATACCTTTTTGGATTTTTTTTCCATCCGGATTATCTATGTATTTAATAATTGAATAATTTTCCAAAGATAATGATAACTTTATAAATTCACAAACATTTTATTCTTTTAATATCAACAAACACAAGAGCCTATTTCTATCATTTTTCCGATATCAGTAATATGATATTTCACCCAACCTCTTTCAGCTTCTCCACGGCTTTGAGTTTGTTTCGGACTTAATAAACTAAAACAAAATAACATGATTAAAATTAATATAATTTTATAACGTTTAGACTTTTAGTATTTTTGAGAGATAAAATTTTCAGATTGTTATGCATAAAAGAATAAAAGAGATAACATTGACAAAAGAGCAGGCAATTGCAGAGGCAAAACGCTATCTTGCGAATGCTAAGGAAACAATAGCTAAAAGTCCTATTGGAATAGCCGGTAAAATTTATGAGGACTCCAAATATGTTCGTGAGGGTGCGGCGATGGCGTACCTTGCCGCATTGAAAGCAATTGATGGTTGGCTTTTAGGTAAAGGGACACCAAATGAAAAGCTTCCAAAATCAATAGATGAGTATTGGGCTGTTCGAAGAAAAATACCACATAATGGGAAATTCACTGAAGATTTAACAATTGTATATCAGAACCTTCATCTTGGAGCATACTATCAAGGATTTGTTGATATAAATTTTGTAAAAAATGGTTTGAGAGCAGTAAAGGAAATTATTTCAATGCTTGAGTAATGAAAATCTTTGTTCCAAAATTTCTAAAAAATTGATTTTCAATTAGTTATAAAATAGCTATCACAATTTGTGATACCTCCCTTGTAAGTTGTTGAAATTTATATATTTAATGACCACAATTCATAATACCTCAGTGAAACTCCGTGCAAAACTCAGTGAGACTCTGTGGTTAAAAACAAGTATGGATGCAGGTATTAAGCTATGGATTCCTGCTTTCGCAGGAATGACATTCATTCAACACTCAAAACGTTAATTTGCTTCTTTCAGCTTCTCTACTGCTTTGAGTTTGATTTCGGCGAGGAGGCAGAGCTTTTTGAGATGTTGTTTTTCCTCAGGTGTTTGTGCTGAAGAGAGCGAGTCGAGTGCATTTTTCATTTCTGATTTGATTGAGTCTATATCGAGTGTGCCGGCTTCGTCTGCATTTTCTACGAGGACTGAGATTTGATTCTTTCGTACCTCAGTGAAACCGGAATTTGTGGCAAAGAAAAATGTTTTATCTGTTTCATCAACAACTTTAACTATACCGGGGTCTAGATTTGAAACAATCGGTGCGTGGTTGTTCAATACCTGGAAAGGACTGACAGAACCCGGAACGGAGACAGACTGCACCTTGCCGGAAAATACCACTTTTTGAGGAGTAACTATTTCAAGGTTCATTAATTGAGCTTCTGCCATAAATTACCTGTTTCAATTTTTTCAATCTTTTTAATTAGGGGATAAATCCCATTAATGTTTTGATTAAACTCCCCCACTTAAAAGTGGGGGCTATTCTTATATTATAATATTTATTTCTGTTTTTTAGCCCTGTCGAGAACTTCGTCAATCGTTCCGGCATAGCTGAACAGACCTTCTGACACATGGTCACATTCGCCGCCGAGAATTGCCTTGAAACCGGCGATTGTGTCTTCAATCTTTACATATCTTCCTTCGTAGCCTGTGAACTGCTCTGCAACAGAGAATGGCTGTGAGAAGAACTTCTGTATCTTTCTTGCACGATAGACTGTCAGCTTGTCTTCATCAGAAAGCTCATCCATACCGAGAATGTTTATAATATCCTGAAGGTCTTTGTACTTCTGCAAAACCAGTCTTACATTCATCGCAGTATCATAATGGTCATCGCCAACTACAATCGGGTCCATAATACGAGATGTCGAATCCAGCGGGTCAACTGCAGGATAAAGACCCAATTCAGAAATCTGACGTGAAAGCACTGTCTTTGCATCGAGATGCGTAAATGTGTTTGCAGGTGCAGGGTCTGTTAAGTCGTCAGCAGGAACATAAACAGCCTGAACTGATGTGATTGAACCTTTATCAGTCGAGGCAATTCTTTCTTCAAGAATACCAAGTTCGGTTGCAAGTGTCGGCTGATAGCCAACTGCTGAAGGCATACGACCTAATAAAGCTGATACTTCGGAACCTGCCTGAATAAATCTAAATATGTTGTCAATGAATAACAGAACATCTCTTCCTTCGCTGTCGCGGAAGTATTCGGCAACTGTAAGAGCAGTCAAGCCTACCCTTAGTCTTGCTCCGGGTGGTTCGTTCATCTGTCCGAACACGAGTGCTGTTTTATCAATAACACCGGATTCTTTCATTTCGAGGTAAAGGTCATTTCCTTCGCGTGTACGTTCGCCAACACCACCGAAAACACTGAATCCGCCATGATGCTTAGCAATATTATGAATCAGTTCCTGGATAATAACGGTTTTGCCAACACCGGCACCACCGAATAAACCTGTCTTACCGCCTTTAGTAAATGGTTCGATAAGGTCAATAACCTTTATTCCTGTTTCAAACATAACCCTGTTTGTTGTCAGTGTCTGAAATAAAGGTGATGGGCGGTGAATCGGGTAACGAATGGCAGTTTTGATTTCTCCCAGACCGTCAATTCCATGTCCTGTAATGCTCATCAGTCTTCCAAGTACTTCGGGACCAACCGGAATTGATATGGGAGCTCCGGTATCAACAACTTTCATACCACGGACAAGTCCGTCCGTTGAATCCATGGCGACCGAGCGGACGCGATCTTCGCCAAGGTGCTGCTGTACTTCGCAAATTAAAACATCTTCATTCCCTGTTTCGGGAGAAGTCCGTAGAATCTCGAGTGAATTTAATACTTCGGGAATTTTTCCTTCGGGAAACTCCACATCAACTACCGGACCTATAACCTGAACAATATGGCCTTCGTTCATTTACTTTTATACCTTTATTTTTTAATAATTTATATTTAATATTTATTGACAAAATCAGGACATTTCACCGAGATAAAATGTGAAAGGCAAAAATAATGAATTATTTCTATATTGACAAAGTGAAGGCATAATCAATAAAATAAAAACGGTCGGAAACTGTTATTTGTAATCATTAAGTTTTTTCTTTAAATTTTTTCAATGTCAATGGGTAGATTGGTATACCGCTTCAGGAGTTACTCCTGAAGCAATCACAAATTGAGCTATGAGGTATAAATATATTGGAGATAATTAATAAAATTTTTATTATTAATTAACGTTTAAAACGTAATTGAATTTATTTTTAAAATTTGAATTATATGAAATTAAAAGTTATTATTCATCCGGCAGAAGAAGGTGGATTTTGGGCAGAAGTACCTTCTATTCCGGGTTGTGCAACACAGGGCAATAGTTATGAGGAATTAATTCAGAATTTATACAAAGCAGTCGAAGGATGCATGTCAGTTGATATTAAAACGAATCTCAATTAAATCATATTTGAATAGCCACTATCTTCAGATAGTGGGGCGTTTCTCAACACTAACCTTTGACTTTAGTCCCTTAGTTTAAATGGATAAATCCTGATTTTTTGTTAAACAACTTGACCACGACTTAAAAGTCGTGGCTATTCATTCTTAAAAAAATCCTTTCACAAGTTCCATCAAATAATATATATTGCAGTTCAATAAGTATAAATTCAATAAAGAGTGCAAAATGGAAGATGATAGTGAATTCGAAATTGACCCTACAGGCTATGACAAGATGATAAGACAAGCGGTTGCAGAAGTCATTGCCGAAAAATTTATGAGTGGGGAGATGTATCTGAAAATTGTTGATGAGATTAATAATTCCGATGGAGATATAATATCCCGGAATGGTGGTAAGTAATTTTTTCTAAAATCTGGTTTTAAGGATTAACAATGGCAAAGAAAATTCCTTTGGTAGGAATAATAATGGGAAGCGATTCGGACCTTCCTACAATGAAACAAGCCGCAGACGTTTGCAAAGAGTTCGGAATTGATTATGAAGTGAAAGTAATTTCTGCACACCGAAATCCGATGGACGCAATTGAATATGGTGCTAATGCACACAAAAAAGGAATGAAAGTTATTATAGCAGGTGCCGGAGGTGCAGCACATCTTCCGGGAGTACTTGCCGGAAATACTCCTTTACCTGTTATTGGAGTGCCAATAGAGTCAAAGTCACTGAAAGGCTTGGATTCATTACTTTCTATAGTGCAAATGCCTCCGGGAGTGCCTGTCGCAACCGTTGGAATCGGTAGCGGGAAGAATGCAGGCTTGCTTGCAATACAAATTATTGCAGCATCAAATGAAACACTTCAAAAAAAATATCTCAAATACAAAGATAAAATCGCCGCAGAATCACGTGCAAAAAATGATAATCCAGAAGTGAAGAAAGCATAATCTTAAATTCTGAATGAAAAATCTTGAATTTTAAATTTTGAATGCTGAATTGAGGTTATATATTAATTTAATGAATATCCTAATTTAAATTTATCGGCAGCGATTAAATATCTTTAACATACGAATTACACCTCCCACACTTATCCCGTAGGGATTATATATTCAATTACGAATTACGAATTACGAAAAATAAAAATATCGGAGACAAATCACCCTGCTATAATAACTTAGAATTTTTGTAAATCCTTTTATTATTTTCTAAATTTGCAATCATATTATTTTATTTAGGTTATTTTTAAGTAATTCCTGAATGTTTGCAGTTCACAGCATTGGGGAAATATTTCTGGTTACTAAGGTTAAATTTTAACAAAAGATTTTTTTAAAATTATAGGGATTTTGCTATGAAAAAGGCAAATATACAATATATTATAAAAACCTTCTTTTTAATTTCATTAATCATTCTATTATCGAATGAGTCATCAGCCATCCCAGCATTTGCAAGGAAGTATAAGACAAGTTGTATGACCTGTCATATTGCAATAACGAAAAGAAATGCTTTTGGTGAGGCATTCAGGAGAAACGGGTACGTGATGCCTGAACATAATGCAAGGCTCATCAAAGAACAGCCCCTGAAACTTGGTGCAGAAGCCTGGAAAGAGGTATGGCCCGATGCCATCTGGCCAAGCGATATTCCGGGGTCATTTCCTGTTGCGGCTTATACTATGATGAGGATGGAATATAATATAATGAAATCACCGGAAAAAAATCAACTATCATTTATTTTTCCTAATGATTTGGTACTTGTTTTCGGAGGTGCATTCGGCGAGGATGTAGGATTTTTTGGTTCATGGGGAACAGAATATGGACTATTCAAATTCTATGTGAGATTAAATGATTTAATTGGCCCCAAACATTTGCTTAATATTAAAGTGGGTACTTTTGAGCCGGGCATAATGGATGGTTATCCGGGCAATCAGAGATTAACTTTGGATTATACCGCAGTACAGGATTATTCAGCGGCAGGTGACTGGAGGCCCAGGAAAACACGCCCGGGAATCGAACTCAGCGGAATAATTGCCCACCATCTTCAATATATTGCAGGCGTGGCACAAAGCCAGGGAGGAACTGAATTGCAGCAAATTAACAACAAAGATTTTTACCTCAGGCTTGCTTACAAGTTCGGAGGCTATGGACTTGACGGAGATGGCATACTGCTCGATTCTTTGCATAAAAATTTATCAGTTGATAATTCATTTACACTTGGCCTGTTCTCATATTTTGGAAATTCATTGAAAGCAAATTTAAACGAATCCTACGATAATAAATTTAACAGGTTTGGTGTTGATGCAAGATGTCTCATCGGAGAATTAGACTTGCTCGGAGGTGCTATTTATGGTATTGATGAAAACCCGTTGGCAGATAATAACCGTCTTACAAGCCTCGTTTATTTTGTCGAAGGCAATTATATGTTTTACCCCTGGCTGATTGGTGTATTGAGGTTTGAACAGGTCAATTCAAAATTTGAAAATAATGATGTTGACAAATATTTCAATATTATTCCCAATATAACAATCCTGTTTCGTCAAAATGTAAGATTTACTGTCGAAGGGAAAATTAATATACAGGGAGATAAAAACCTTAATGGATTTATTCAGGTTGCAGACAACACAGAGTCGTTCAAATGGCTTAAACTGAATGCAGTGTTTGCTTTTTAGATTTAGAATTGAAAAGGGAAACCCCCTAAACCCATTTGAAAAAGGGGGCATATTTTTGAAAAGTTGAAAAAAATTAAACTTACTGTTTTAATACTAATAGATTATATAATGATAAAAATTGTTTGGATTATTACCTGCTTTATTATCTCATATTCATCGTTCGCAGCAGGAAGCGATATCAAGGGAACTGTGAAAACCCGCGATGGAGCTTTATCGGACGTGGTTGTATATATAGAGAAAATCGAAGGAAAGACATTTCCTCCTCCATCACAGCCTGCACTAATGGACCAAAAAGACCTTACTTTTGTTCCTCATGTTCTTCCTGTAATGGCAGGAACAACAGTAAACTTTCCGAACAGCGACATAACGAGGCACAGTGTTTTTTCGCCAAGCCAGGCTAAGAAATTCGATTTCGGAACATATTCACAAGGCTCTGTCAAGTCAATCGTTTTTGATAAACCCGGCAAGGTATCGCTTCTCTGCCATGTTCATCCTGAAATGTCGGCTTTCATCTTTGTTGTAGAAACTCCATACTTTGCGTTAACTAATGAAAATGGAAATTATATGATTTCGAATGTACCTGCAGGTAAATATAAGCTTTCGGTCTGGCATGAATGGGCAAAGCCAAAGACTCAGCAGGTTATCGTAAACGACAGACAGGATTTGAATATTAATTTTTTGTTGGATGAATAAGCAACATAAATAATGAAAAATCTTCTTAAAAGGTTCTTGCCAAGATTAGGCATTCAGGGAAAATTGAATTTCCTGTTTATTCTTCTTTCTACTATTCCTTTATCCATTGTCAGTATTTATATCATCCAAAAACAAATTGATGTTCAAAAAGATGAAGCATTAAGAAGCGTTAAAAACGAAGTAAATGAAATTAAGGCTAAAACCAACCTCCTGCTTTCACGAATAAAGCAGGAAATGATGATGCTTTCTAAAACTTCCGAAGCAAAATTATTAATACAGGACCTGCAAAATCCGGGAACAAACGAAACAGCTCTCAAAGACAATTTTGAAACTGAATTTGTTTCGTTGTTAAAAGATAATAGCTTGTATTTCAGGGTTGAATTCCTGAATAAAATCGGAAAGAAAATTACATCGGTTTTCTTTGAAAACGGAGAATCATACATATTACCGAAGGATAGACTCCCCAAAATACCTATTTATTTCTATGCTAATGCCGTAAAAGGTTTGCATGGGGGAAACATTGTTCTGTCTCCATCGGAAATTAAACTACCATTTTCCGGAAAAATTATTCCTTCGATTGACTGTATAGTTCCTTTATTCAATGAGCAAAATGAAAATGTTGCTATCCTGATTGCAAGTATTCATGCCGAAAGATTTTTTGAAACTTTTTCACTGACACGAGCCGATACGAGCGTCAAAGTCATAATGGTTAACGGCGAAGGCTTTTACCTCTATCATTCTCAAAAAAAGAAAGATTGGAACAGGCTTCTCGCCGAAAGAAAAGATGAAAATTTGTTTCATGATTATATATCAAATGTTGCAGATTCTATTCTGACAGGCTCGACAGGTTCTATAACAGACGACCCTGAAAGTATTATCGAGTATGCTTCGATATTTTCTCTTGGCGAAAGCAAGGCTAACAGTTATATAATATTTACCGAAATACCCAAGGATATCGTTTTTGCTTCTGTCAACCAGCTTAGAACTCTCCTTATACTGTTAGTTCTTGCTGTTGCGGCATTCTCGCTGTTATCAGGATTTTTCACCTCGAGGCATTTCATTCGTCCGATTAATAAACTGGTTCAGGGTACGCGAATTATTAGAGAAGGAAATCTCGATTATAAGCTTGACATAAAAACCAGCGATGAAATTAACGACCTTGTCGAAAGCTTTAACCAGATGGTTGTTCACTGGAAAGACAAAAGGGAACTCGAAGAACAGCAAAGGCTCGAAGAAGCCATTAAAGAACGGAAGAAATATCTTGAAAATATTATGGACAGCTCCCTGGATTTGCTGATGACGCTCACATCCGACGGTGCTTTGAGCTTTGCTAATAAAAGACTCGAAGATGCACTCGGCTATAAATTTGATGATGTGAAAGGTAAATATTATTATGACTTTTTCCCCGAACAATTTCATCCTTATTTGAAACAGAAATGGGATGAAGTGAAACTTTCTAACGGCGTTGTCTATGATGCAAAGGTAATCAAAGCGGATGGAAATGTTATTGACTGCCTTGTTTCGATTTCAAGATTGCAGGGTTTGGATGAATGTCTTGCGATTATAAAAGACATTACCGAACGCAAGCAGGCTGAAGAAGCAATGCTGCTCGCAAAAGAACAAGCCGAAGAAGCCAACCGTCTTAAAACAAACATTCTCGCCAATATGGGCCACGAGCTGAGAACGCCTATGATTGGAATACTCGGTTTCTCGAAAATTCTCGTCGATATTAACGACATGAATGAATTGAGGGAAGTCGGCGACTTGATTTACCAGAGCAGTAAACGATTGATGAGCACATTAAACCAGATACTCGATATATCCAAAATCGAATCGGGTGACTTCAAACCTCATCTTGTTGAAATTGACCTAATCGAAGTTTCTGCACTTTCAATAAGTAATTACCAGAAAATGGCAGACGAAAAAAGCCTACAACTGAATTTAGAATCTGAGTTCAAGGTATTGCCAATTATCAGCGACTTGGGTGCCGTTCAGAGCATACTGAATAATCTGTTAGATAATGCAGTCAAATTTACTTCCAAAGGTGGGGTTACTCTTAGAATTGGTTCCGAAAAGAATAACAAAGGAGAATTTGCTATAATCGAAGTCGAAGACACTGGCATAGGAATTTCACAAGACAACATCAACACTATTTTCGAGGCTTTCCGCCAGGGGAGTGAAGGCTTAACACGAAGTTACGAAGGCACGGGGTTAGGACTAACCTTAATAAAGAAATACATTGATATTCTCGGTGGAAAAATTGACGTAAAAAGCAAACTGAACGAAGGCTCCGCCTTCATTGTCAAGATTCCTATGAATAAGTAATTCTGAATTGGAATTAGTAAATGGGAAATGAGAAATCGAAGCTAAGAAAAAAGTAATTCCGAACTTGGTTCAAAATCCAAAAGGTTGAAATATGATATTAATTCGACAATTTATCGAGTAACAATTAAATATCTGTAACACAATAGTTCCCCAACACACACTAATTCGATAGGGATTATCATTACTGTCCAGTTAAGGAAAAGAACAAAAAATGTAAATTATTAAAATACAATAAAATATAAATTAAATATTTTTTTTCGATTTGAAATCACTTTAAATTTCTTGTATTTACTTTTTCTGGGTAAA
>Ga0208373_1001943_pt1 | contig 24829 bp, 24 predicted proteins | sample RifOxyC2_FD_184036 | JGI IMG/M metagenome (GOLD analysis project Ga0208373, IMG submission 184036) | Soil microbial communities from Rifle, Colorado - Rifle Oxygen_injection C2 (SPAdes) | ecosystem: Environmental > Terrestrial > Deep subsurface > Rock core/Sediment | place: Rifle, Colorado... | reverse complement strand
AGGCAATACCACAAGTTGAACCAGAAGCACATACTTATCAGTTGCAAGCAATTTTTTCTGATGATAAAACTGCACTTATAAATGATAGTTTTGTAAAAGAGGGAAGTAAAGTTAATGATGCTACAATTAAAGAAGTAAGAGAAGATAGAGTGCTTATTCAAACAGAAAAGGGGTCTTGGTGGCTTTTTTTATTTCAATAATTTCATTTTTATTGTTTTTTGCAGGATGTGCAACACATACTCCAAAGGATGTAAATAGTGTAAATTCGCTAAGCTCAAATCAAGAGATTAAAGCCTTTAAAGAATCATCTAAAAATGGAAATGTTCCGCCTATGGTATTACCGCCGATTTATGAAAATATTTCGGTATTTGATGATAAAAAAATCTCTTTGTCCGCACAAGAAGCGAAGTTATCCAATATTTTATATCAAGTCTCAAAACAATCCGGATTGAACCTTATAATAGATAAAGATGTAGATATCAATATGCCAATCACACTCTCAGTGCAAGGGGCATTGCTTCTGGACACTTTGGATGTTATTATGAATATTTCAGGGTGTTACTATAAACTCTCAGGAAATATCTTACATGTCAAACAATTTGAACAAAAAAACTTTTTTATCCCTTATGTCCATATATCTTCATCATTTAAAACGAAACTTGGAGGAGATACGGGTGCAAAAGGCTCTACCGAAGCCAATAGCGGACTCAATGGGGATTTTAAATTGATTTATGACAATCCTTCTGAAATTAATAATTTTTATGAACAACTTGAAAAAAATATTGTATCGCTTTTAAGCCCTGAGGGAAAATACACACTAAACAAATTTACAGGTACCCTTAATGTCTATGATAAAAAGAAAAATATTGAAGCAATAGAAGGTGTTATAGAAAAAATAAAAAAGCAATCAGGTAGACAAGTTCTTATAGAAGCTAAAATACTTGAGATTATTCTCAATAATGATCATTCACTGGGCGTAAGTTGGGAGGCAGTATCCAACAGTATTATAAGGAATGGCGATTCACTTCAATTAAGCCAAACTTTAGGGCTTAGCACCGCAGTTGCTGGTTCAGTAAATTATAATGCAAAAAATTTCTCATCTATCATAAGCGCTCTCGCTGAGTCTGGAGATGTGGATACGCTCTCAAATCCGAGCATCAATGTATTGAGCGGTCAATCTGCCATGATATCATCCGGCAAGCTTATTCCTTTTTGGGAAAAAGAGGTTCAAACTACACAAGGGACAGGCGGTTCAGCAAGTACTAGTGAAGTAACATACACGCGAAGAGATATTTTGGATGGAGTTACGCTGGGTGTAACGCCTACCGTAATGGAAAATGGAAAAATTATGCTAAATATTATTCCGATAACATCAAGCATTGAAGAGGTTGTAAGTCATTTTGATGAAAACGGAAAGTCTGTGGCTTCAGCACCTATTTTAAATATTAAAGAAGCCGGAACTGTTATCTATGCTATGGATAATGATTTAGTCCTAATCGGCGGACTGATAAACAATACAACTTCAAAACAAGAGAATAAAGTTCCATTACTCGGTGATATACCACTATTGGGAGCACTATTTACCAAAACTGTAAGCACAGATGAAAAACGTGAACTTGTGATTTTAATACGGTTGAAGATTATTGAATGAAGCGATTGCTGCTGCTATTTTTTTTTACTTTCTCAGTTTGTTCTGCCCAAAACATCAATTTTAATGAAGAACATAAAGATGAAAACAAGAAAGTATATACAATTCAACTTTTTTCATATATTGATAAAAATATAGTTCAAGAAGTTTTTGAAAAAATACCCATAGAGTTTAAAGTTCATACAAATCTTTATAAGATAAAAGGCACCATAAAAGGAAGATGTTTTCAAGGCTCTGCTATTAGTGAATTAAAACCTTATATAGGAAAGTTACATGCAATCGGTTTTAAAGATGCTTTTATAGTCAAAACTACAACGTTAGATATGCAAAATGAGATTATTTCAGACAAGAAAGAGGAAGTTGTAACAAAACAAACTAAAAGTAAAAATGAAAATATTAAAGAGATAACTCAAAACACTCAACAAAAAGATCTTCTGCCCTCACCGAAAATTCAAAACACTATCTCTCAGTCTGACAAAGCAGACATTTTATTAAAAGCACAAAATTCCTACCTTAACGGTAACGAAAGTGATGCAATTATGTACTATGAAATGCTTCTTGCATCAGATAGTGAGAATGAAAAAATCAAAAACAATCTATGTTATCTTTATGGAAAACAAGGTGCATGGGCTCATGCAAAAGATTTGATAGAAGCTCAAAACTACCAAGGAAAATTTATATATGCGTATGCGTATGGAGCTATAGAACGAAATAACCCAAATTTTTATTATGATCTTTCTCCATATATTTTAGTAGATCATAGCGGTAGATTAATGATATTGGCAGGATATTATTTTGAAAAACAAAATGAGATAGAAAAAGCGAATTATTATTATCAAATGGGATATGAAAAAAATCCTGAAAATGTTTATAATATTTTTGCATATGCTAGGAGTTTGGATATTAAAAAAAATACTCAAGCTGTTGCAATTTATAAAACAATTTTAAGTAAAATTGCCACTTCACACCCCATGTATAGCTCTGTAAAAAAAAGAGTCGGTGAGTTAGGAGGCTGAAATGAAACGGAAAGCTTTTACACTGATAGAACTCGCAATCGTATTAACAATTATAGGTATTATAATCGGTGGATCGTTTCAAGCCCTCAAAAATATGAGAGAAAATGCAAAGACTGCAGAAGCAAAAGAGCAGATTAAAATTGCCAGAAATGCTATTTTGGGGTATGTAAAAATATGGCCAAATTTGCCATCAACCACTGAATTTCAAAATGACTTATCTCCTGCAAAAAATAATCAGAACATTATCTTGTATGCTCCCGATACTAATCTATCTACTCTTAATAACGATATCTGTGCATATCAAACTACCAATTTGCAAGTGATTGACAATGGTATGACTCCGCCAAGAGTTATCAATAATGTTGCTTTTGTTTTAGCTCATGAGGGGGCTAATTACAACATGCAAACTTCAGTAGATATGAATGCTACCCCATATAAAGTTCAAATTTATGGTGCCGGTGAGCAAGTTGATGATAACATAACTCCCGTCAATAGGATAGAAATATACGATGATATAGTTGATTGGGTAACCATTGAAGAGCTGCATCAAAATGTAGATTGCTCAGAAAATATGTTAAAAATACTTAACGATCCTACTCTTCCAAGAGATATCAACACACATGTGAATTATGTAGGTGCAAGGTTATTCGCAGACGGCGGATTTCCTTTTGCCGATTCAGATGCAGATGGTGAAGTGGATTATGAGTGGTGTATCAAAGACCATACAAATGCAGTCTCTTGGCTAAATACAAATACATGTAACGGTGCTTTAAACTTCGTACCTGATTGTACAACCGCAACTTATAGTCGTTGCAGTTCTCCCTCTTTAGGATCTCTTTCAAATCCGGTTGCAGGGTCGTATAGACTTGAGGTTTATGTTCGAGATCAGGTAAAAGAGATAAGTAAAAGTTTTACGCTTACCATAGATGCTTATGGTGGCGGAAGTGCTTCAGGCACGCTCCCAAACGGTGCTTCTTGTACTGCGGATAATGAGTGTATCTCATGGAGTTGCAATGGAGGTATTTGTGCCAATCCTCAGCCAAATAAAGGGGATTCGTGCGATTCAAATGCTGATTGTGTATCTGGTGATTGTAACACTGCTTCTGGAAAATGCAAGTAGCTTTAAGATATGGAGAATAAAAAAATGGGACATAACAAAGCGATTGGGCAACTTCTAGAGGAGTTAGGTTTTATCACAAGAGAACAGGTTGAGATAGCACTTGATGTGCAAGGAGTAAATCCTCAATTTTTCGGTGAAATATTACAAAATTTAGATTTTGTAAATTCAGGTGAAATCGCTCAGGCAATCGCAATCCAGAATAATTTAGAATTGATAAATCTGACTTTGATTGTCCCATCTGCCGAAGCACTCAAACTTATCCCATATAATATTGCAAAAGCAAAAAGTATCTTACCCATCAGTGTTGATGCAAATACCTTGACAGTAGCTACGCAAGATGTAAATGATCTGGCAACTTACGACTATCTTCGTAAAATTTCAAAAAAAGAGGTAAAATTTGTAGTAGAAGATAAGCAGGTCATCGCACGGTATGCTGAAATATTTTACTATCAACTAAGCAATCCAATTGAGATAGAAATAGAGAATATTATTCACTCTTATAGTAAAACTCAAGATGCCAATATTCCTCATCTCATTGATCTAATCTTAAATAATGCGATTAAAGACCATGTGACAGATATTCATATATCTGCAGAAAAGTTATTTTCAAATATCTCGTTTCGTATTGACGGTATATTGCAACATTACTATGCATTACCTATACAAATGCATCATCACATCGCAGCACGTATAAAAATTCTTAGCAACCTTGACATTGCCGAACAAAGAAAACCTCAAGACGGTGCTTTTAAGTATGAGTTTTTCAATGAAGATTTTGATATAAGGGTTTCATCTTTGCCTACTAATTATGGTGAAAATATTGTTATGAGACTTTTAGGAAAAAACTCCGCACTTTTTAACCTTACACAACTTGGATTTACAAATGAAAATATCAAAAAACTAGAAAAATATTTTTCAAAACCACATGGCATTGTTCTTATAGTTGGAGGAACGGGAAGCGGGAAAACCACAACACTCTATGCTGCACTTCGTAAAATAAATTCACTTACAAAAAATGTTTTAACTATTGAAGATCCTATTGAGTACAAATTTTCTTTTATCAAACAAACCCAATTGAATGAAAAAGCTGGATATACCTTTCAAAATGCTATTCGTGCCTTTATGAGACAAGATCCGGATGTGATGTTGATAGGAGAAATAAGAGATAAAGAAACAGCTGAATTGGCAGTTCGTGCATCCATTACAGGGCATTTGGTGCTTTCAACGCTCCATACAAATGATGCAGTAGGAGCGATACCGAGATTGCTTGATTTAGGGATTGCATCTTATCAAATTAGCTCAGGAATTCTTGCTGTTATTGCACAAAATTTAGTTAGAAAATTGTGTGAAAAGTGTAAACAACCAAGAATAGTGACAAGAGAAGAGTTGGAAAAAAAAGGTGTTTCAAGCCGAATTTTAAATCTATTTGAAACATATACGTTGTATCAACCTGTCGGCTGCATCCATTGCAGAGGCACAGGTTACAATAGACGAGAGGCGGTTACCGAGATTTTTGAAATTGATGAAGATATAAAAACTATGATTACAAAAGAAGCAAGTGCACAAGAGATATCTTATGCAGCACAGCAAAAAGGGATGTTCTCTATAAGGGAAGACGGAGAGTTAAAAGTTCTTTTAGGAAAGACAACTTTTGAAGAATTAGACAGGGTTTTAAACTGATGCTTTTCTTCGTTTTAAGCATAAATCAAGAGGAGAAAAAAAGATACAATTTTATTAATGCAACATCTTACAATAAGCTTTTTGAGATGCTTGATAGAGATACCCTTTTTCCTCTTAAAGTTATCGAGATTCCATCATTTTTTTCTTATATCATTCCATCACTCGGAGCGAAAATTTCCACTGATGATGTGATTGAAATTATGAAAAATCTGCATTTAATTATAAAATCAGGAGTGCCTATCTATCAGGGTATCTTAGATTTAACTGCAGATAGTGAAAATAAGAAATTAAAAAATATGCTTTCTCAAATTGCTGATACAATCAACAGAGGCGAAAGTTTACATGCGGCATTTGAGCCATATAAAGATATTGTCGGGGTAATGGTTCTTAATCTTATAAAAGTGGGTGAAGAGACGGGAGAGCTGGCTCTTACCCTAGAGCGAGGGGCATTTTTCTTAAATCGAATAAGTTCATTAAAGAAAAAAGTAAAATCTGCACTTATTTATCCGGCTTTTGCATTTGCAAGTGTGTTGGGAACAATGACCGTATGGATGGTTTATGTTTTGCCTCAAATGACACAACTCTTTACCTATATGAATATTGAGCTGCCACCTTTGACAATTTTTATTATTACAGTCTCTGATTTTTTTTCAAAATATATTTTATATATGATTGGAGCTATTATCGGTATAACTGTTATTTTTAAAATTGCACATAAAGAGTATAAAACAGTACGTTGGTATACAGATAAATATATCTTAAAAATTCCGGTTCTTAAGCATATTATTGTTTATTTCAATACAGCATTTATCTCAGAATATCTCAAGCTTGCTCTTGTCTCTGGTATCCCAATTGTAAGTGCTTTAAATACGTTGGATAAAAATATTGAAAATGAACTTTTTCAAAAAGCCCTTCAAGATATTACAAAAAATGTTGCTCAAGGAACTCAACTCTCATTAGCCTTTTCAAATACAAAGATGTTTCCGTCATTTATGATGCGAATGATGAGCATCGGAGAATCTACCGGCACTTTGGACTCTCAGCTTGATTTAGTGGCAAATAACTATTATGAAAAAGTAGATTATTTTGCAGAAAATATCGGCAAAGTAATAGAGCCTGTTGTTCTTATTATTGTTGGCGGATTTATGGCATTTGTTATGGCATCTCTTATCGGACCTATGTATGACCTTGTCTCAAAGGTTTAATAATAAAAGTAGAAATAAGATATAATTTCTAGTAAAGGTAGCGTGGAATTTGTTCGTTTACCAATTTTATAAAATGGGAGGTGTAGCTTGAAAAAAGGTTTCACACTTGTAGAATTATCAATAGTATTGATAATCATAGGGTTGATTATTGGCGGTGTAATAAAAGGTACTGATTTAATCAATAGTGCTCAACAAAAAAAGATTTATAACACTTGGGTAAAAGAGTGGCAAATTGTTATTAACATGTATCAAGACAAAACAGGAAATGTTTTGGCTGATGGCGCAGACAATGGAGGAACTGGAACAGCAGATGGTGCAATGGATGGAATTGATTTAAATGCAACATCTACCGTCCAAGCCAGACTAAAAGAGATAGGGCTTACAGTTCCTACGAGCAATGTTGCAGCTTCAGATGGAGGCGCATACCGTATACAAGGTAAGTATGTAACAAGTGAAGCAGTTATAACACTTGACAAGCATGCAACAACAGGCAAAAATTTAATGAAAATTGCCGGAGTACCAACAGATGTGGCAATCTCTTTTGACACAATAACAGATGGTGTCTTAGGGCAAGGCACTGGCAACTTTACATGGGATGGCAATACAAGTACTGAATGGCCAAATGTAGAAACAACTACTACGGTCGATGTAGTTTTAGAGCTATAGTTTTACACCATATAGTAGCTACTGCAGATTTTTAAATCTCTAAAATATTGTATTTTAGAGATTTAAAATGTGGTGATTCCCAATACTGGAAAATCTTAAAATAAATTCAGAATCACAAATAACTACTTTTTATATTCTACTCTATCAAATAAAGAGACTTATAATAATTGAATAACAAAAATATGTGAATTTTATTAAGAATGTTTATTCTGCAACAGTAAATTTATAATTATTTGCTTATGAAATATCAGTAAATATACACGGCAATAGCTTGTTTTCCTTGACACTAACAATTTAAAGGCGTTTGTTTAGAGATTGAAAGAGCTTCTTTTTTATGTAATAAGGGCATTATTGGGCACAATAGGAAAGTAAATCTTCTGAAGCGTCTTCTTTTAGGGGGTTTAAAAAGGATGGCTCCGAATACTGGAGCTAACTTTATAGACTAAATAATACCATCAAATACCGTATTTACGGAGTTTTCAAAATTTAGATTTATAAAATTAGTACGATTTAAAAGTAATAAATGGCACCGAAACAGCACCGAAAATTCACTTTAGTTTTATAAACAACCAATATTTATTTAAAACATTAAAGCCCATCTCTTTATAATGAGATATTAATTTTTCTGATTGTGCATCAGGATATAGAGCTAAATATTTCAGTCCAATTGTCTCTTTTACATTTTCAGCCACATTCATAGCAAAAAGCAGCAAATAGTTTGAAATAGTTCCGTCTATCTCATCCATATAAACTTTTCTATATTTGTAATCCACAAACAAATAATCTACCTGAATAACTGGAAAATCTTCAATACTAGAGGCGGACAAAGCTATTAAGCCTAAAATCTCATTACTATTTTTTAGCAGATACAACTTTGTTTTATTTTTTTGAACAAGCTTTATTATCTCTTCTAGCAAGCCTCTTTCTCTTGTTGTTCTCTCTAAGTCAGGATGAAAATTAAAGGATTGAAGAAGTTTGACTTTATATAGGCGAATATTTTTATCGTCTATTTTAACGATAGTTATATTACTGCCCATATACTACATTAAATTTAGTATTTATCGCTTTTTGGATGAGTTGCTCATTGACTTGGCTATTTTCCAAAAGTTTTTTTTCACTACTTGTAAGTGTTTTTGGCGGTGTCACAATTTGGATTTTACCGCTTTTGTCTATATGCAGTGCCATAATGGACCCCTTTTAAAATTTTTGTTATTAAAATTATATCATAAAGTTTAATTACCATATATGCAACTTAAAGTATCACAAGATGCAATAAGGCACTATAATTATATCTAATAAACTGAGTTACAACACAATTCATCAGCGTAGTTTTTATCATACTCCATTTCTTCTAAAAATTTAAACATATCTTCAAACCTATTAAAATCAATAGTATCTATTTTAGAAATTAACAATGCAAGTTCTGTTTTTTTAATTAGCTTGATTTTGTACGCGATAAAATTATCTATAGAAAATATATCGTCTTTATCTTTATCTTCAGCCAAATGTTTTATTAATTTCTCTTTTGTACTTTTTTCTGCTTTTTCTGGTTTTATTTCAACTCCATGTTCATCTATTATATTAATAATTACACTTTTATCAATTAATTTTTCAATATAACCCTCATTCTTTTCATCAATTAGATAAAAATTTTTATTTTTTTGATTATTGAAATAACCTCGTATACCTTTGTCATCTGCATCCAATATACAACAAAATTTTAAATTTTCCTTTATGTGAGGGCTTATACATTTTCTTCTATTTACCAAAGCTAAATCTACATCATTATTAGAGTTTGCATAAAATACTTTATGTATGTTTTTTACATTGACCCAACCACGAAGATTGCAAAATCTTAATTCTAAGTCTAGATATTTATACTTACTTTGAAAGAATTTTAGAGCTGTTTTCATGTAAATTATATCCGTTTCACCCTCTGTAAATATTAATATAGAATTATATATTTGAGTAAACATAGATAAAACTTTATGTCTTTTTAAATTATTTATATCTAGTTCTTCTAATTCATCTATTTTTCTATTTAACATAAAGTTATCGGACAAGAGAAAGTAAGTATGTCTATATTTAATATATAAAGGGTCGTCCTTACCTTTAACCAGTCCTAAAAAATTTATCTTTCCAATTAAAATATTTCTGAAACTTTTGTCTTTATCAGATAAATACTTATTAGGTTGTTTATTATATTTTTTAAAATGTATTTCACTTGCTTCTTTTAATCCAGTGCTATACCAAGAATACAACATGCTTCTTATTTGTTTTACATATTTTCTACTTACATTTACTTTTTGATTAACTTTTAGTCCAGTAACTATTTGAGAATGATTTGAAGTTTGAATTCTTGTTTTTAGAGGATTTATTTTAAATCCATTTTCTATTATTATTTTTTCTACTTCTAGAATTATTTTTTCAGTATTTAGATTAATTTTGTAACTTGAAAAAGTTATATCATCAGCATATCTAGAATAGGATAAAGAAAAGTCTTTGGCTAATTTAATTAGATTATGGTCCATTCTTTTACAAATAAAATTTGAAATAATTGGTGATGTTGGTGCGCCCTGAGGTAGCTTATTATCATGCACGGTTAATTGAGCTAATCGTGTTGCTATTCTTTCATCTATATTAAATGGTTCTGATAAGAATAAACCTCTTACTCTACCAAAATTAATAGAGTCAAAAAATCCTTCTATGTCAACATTTATGACTATGCTTTTTTTTGTGTGCTGCGAAGCATTTGTAATAATATTTTTTGAACAATCATTTTCTGATTTAATAAAGCCATGAACAGGTTTTGGAGGGATATATTGTTCTTGCAAAAGTTTATTGACTTTTATTTGCATAGTTTTTGTAAAGCTTGGAGGAATACTTAGCTTTCTTGTGCCACCATTTTTCTTTGTAATACTTTTTTGAGCATATCCATCTTTACGAATATTCCATAATGCAAACTCAAAGTTTTTGGTATGTAATAGATAAAATTCTTTTAATTTATTCAATAAAAAACCTTATTATTTTCACTTAAACTTCAGACGTAATATCATCATTAGGATATCATCACGCTAGATTAAGGAATTATTTAGAGAAGAATGTTTGTATTCATTTTCTACACATTGCCGGTTCAGCAATGAAAAGTTAAATAAATAAGGTTTGTATGATTTTATCTAATTTATATCTGATTTGCAATAAATTACATATAAATTTATTATTTGTTTTATGTCTTGATATTATTCATAAATAACAGTAGGGCTTATAGAATACATAAATAGGGGGATTCGAACCCCCACGGACTTTCATCCAGCTCGTTGACAGCGAACCGTGTCTACCATTCCACCATACTTCCTTATACCATTTATCTCTGAATGGGGTAAAGTATAATATCTAAATTATTATAACAAAATCATAGCTTGACATATTTTATTATTTACTTTAGAATATCAATTAGTATTTTAATTTATTATTTAAAATACTAAACAAATTAAAAGGAGTTGCAATGTTAAGTAAGGCTATAAAGTTAGCAAAGGGAACTGAAGAGCCAAAAATTGGTTTGAGTGTTCAGGTGCCAAAAAGCTTAAAAGATGATTTTGAAAATATATGTAAAGAAAACAATGTTTCAATGTCATCTATGTTGTTATCATTGATTCAAGTTGCAGTTGATGAGATTAAAGAAAAGGAAAATTTAATTGATGAGATGGAAAAAACTTTGGCTCAATTAGAAAATAAGCGACAAATGCTAAAAAAAGTTTACGCTAATTCAGGTTTAGATGAACTTGAGATGGAAGATGGTTCAATAATGTATATTAAAAAAGATTTAGAGAGTTTAAATCACGAAATTGAATCTTTAGAAAATGACATAGGAAATTTATTATCAATGAAAGGTGGAATAGAAAGATGAATGTAACAATAGAAGGAATTTACCTAAACGGGTATGCTAAACCAGACTATAAAGATAAAAATAGCGGTGAAGTGTCACAAGGAGACTTTATAGTTCAGATACAACAAAAAAAAGAGCTATCAAACGGCTCTGTTCAAATGGAGTATTTCGATATACCAGTAGATAGAACTATGGAAAAATTGTATGTTGATAAAAAAACAGGTGATATTGTGAGCGTTTTATGCAATGTATATGGAGAGAATTTTGCACAACTAAAAATAGGCAAAGCAAAGTAGTTATTTAAAAATAAGCATCAGAGAAGCATCTTGGCGGACGGCTTCCCTGACTGTAATCCCCACTAAAGGAAGAACAATTGAATTATACTATAAAAGATAAATATAGCAATATTGCAGACCATGGCTATTTGGGGGCTTTGCCCCTTAAAAGTCTTGGTTCTGCTAAAAGTGCCGCAGGCACTCCCTTGACTATTTATAAAGAAGTTGTGGACACGCAAGAAGATTGGACAGAGATCATAAATGAGCGTCATAAAAAAGTTCATTATGGCTTGTCTAAAGATGAACTGGAGAGCGTTTCTAAAAAATTAAAAGAACAAAAGAACTTTTTAGAGTTTAGTTTTTTATACGACAGAATCAATCAAACGAGAATCCCCTTGTCTGATTTAATAATATCAGCGAATCACTCACCGCAAAGATACTACTCCGAAATCCAAAACAGAGTAAACACTTTAGAGAAGATAGCAAAGCAAAGAGGCTTAAAACCTCTCTTTATGACATTAACTCTAGAGAGCCAATATCATAGATGTAAAACTACTAAAAAAGGTATCTTGATACCTAATCCAAAGCATAACGGCACCACTCCAAAAGAGGCGGTAAAAGCACTCACAAAAATGTTTGCAAGACTTAGACAAGATAGAGCGTTAAAAGAACTATCAAAAGAGCAGAGAATATACTTTAGAGTAAATGAGCCTCACAAAGACGGAACTCCACACACACATATTTTAATGTTTGTTCCTGCCGATAGAGTTGAGAGAGTAAAAACAACTTTTAAAAGATTGTTTGATGGCAGAGGCAACGATATACAAGACGATATTAACAAATCAACCGCATACATTATGAAATATATCAATAAAACGCTTCCGCTCTCTAAAAAAGAGAAGTTAAGCGAAAAAGAGAACTATCTTAATGCTTGGTATTCGCATAACAGAATTGTACGCTTCAATAGCTCAAAAACTCTAGCACCGCTTAGTATTTATAGACTGCTTCATAAAAGATACTCTATGTATGCGCTCACAAGGCTTATAAATGAGGAACACTTTAAAATCTATGTGACACTTGACACAAACAAAGTTATGGAGATTATAGATGAGTGGGGTGACATTGTCTATGCGCGTAATGATAGTTTCAATGTGCATCGAATGGGGAGTTATTTAAAAAATAACTCGCAAACAAGCGATAGCGCGATAGGGTGTGTAGCATGAATATTTCACTAGAACATTTAGAGCTTATTCCAAAACTCCTCAATGAGATAAAATCTTTAAAACTTACTCAAGCTATGAGCAGTGAAAAACGGTGGTTAAATACAAGAGAGTTAAGCGATTATATAGGCTATTCCCTAGATGCAATCAATAAAATGGTTAAAGATGATATTTTTATAGATGGAATTCATTACTATAAACCCTCAAAAAAACTACTGTTTGATAAAGAGCAGGTTGATAATTGGATAGTCGGCATCAAAGATGATAAGCAAAAACAGCGTGTTAATATCGCAGTTGAAAATATTTTAGCAGGTATGAAGTAGAACACTTTATGAATAAGTAACTACTAATACCCTATAATTAAAACTTGAAAACTTCGTATATGGTATTTGTGGTTACTGAAAAAAGGTAACAGACAGATGAAAATATATATAAAAAAGGTCAAAAACGCAAACGGCGATATCAAAGAGTGGCTGTGGGTAAGATTTTCGCATCAGGGTAAAAACTATCGTAAAACTCTGAATTTAGAAAATACCAAAGCTAATATGAGATTAGCCAAAAACGAGATTATGCCAACCTTACAGCTAAAACTGGTAAATGGTGAGTTATTTGAAAAGAGTGTACCAACTGTTGATGAGTATTCCAAAATGTCATTTGAGATACATAGTTCTACTAGAAAGCAATCAACGCAGAACGATTATAGAATCTCTTACGAAAAGCATATCAAACCTTATTTAGGTAAAAAAAGACTTGATTCAATTAAGCCCAGCGATATAGCTCTTTGGCAGAATAAGATTTTAGAATCAGTAAGTCCGAGAAGACTAAAAGCTATTAGAGCAGTTTTAAGTACTATCATACAAGATGCAATGAGAGATGAGCTTATAGTTCGTAATCCTTTGCCACTTGTAAAACTTCCACGAGCTGACAAGGTAGAGATAGAGCCGTTTAGCATAAGTGAAATATTCACTATACTAGACAAAGCAAAAGAGCAGTATAAAAACTTTTACGCTCTTGGATTCTTTAGCGGACTTAGAAGCGGAGAGATGATAGGCTTAAAATGGGAAGATATAGATTTTTTTAGACGTGAGATAAGTATAAAAAGAGCTATAAAAATGGGTGTCGTATCTACTCCTAAAACTTTAAATAGTGTAAGGGATATAGATATGATAGATTCACTTCTTCCTTACTTAGAAAACCAGTACAAAATTACTGGCAAGTATAAGAGCTATGTTTTTTTAAATGAACATCAAGAGAACTTTTATGACATAAAACGCATAAGAGATACTCATTGGAAGAGGGTGCTAAAAGAGTGCGGTTTTAAGTACAGACCTATTTATCATACAAGACACACATTTGCAACGATAATGCTTGAAAATGGTGAGGATATTCTTTGGATATCAAATATGTTAGGTCATACTGACTCAACAATGACTTTAAGCAGATACGCTAAATATATAAAGCGTGATGAGAAAAAAAGAGCTTCATTCTTGGAAAAAAGAGTAGCACTTAATAGCACCGAAACGACACCGAATAATGAAAAAGTTGGTTGAAATGGCTATTTTATGAGGGTTTAAAAAGGGTGGCTCCGAATACTGGATTCGAACCAGTGGCCAAGTGATTAACAGTCACCTACTCTACCGCTGAGCTAATTCGGAATATCTTTAAGAGGGTGGAATTATACTTTATGAGTTGCAAAAAGTCAAGGTTTTTCTGCTATTTTGCACGTTTCCTCTCCTCATTTTCATGAAGTATAAAAAATTCTAAATTTCCCACTGATTTTTTGGTTATCCTAGAGTTTTTTATAAGCAGATATAAGCGTTTTTTACTCTCTTCATCAAAAAGTAAGTCAATGTCTTCGGCAGTTAAAGGTCTTTTGTCTAATGTGTTTAGTATCTCATCATCATCATAGCTAGCATTGTTTGGCTCGGCATGAACTCTTGAAGCGATATGAATCGGCAGGGTGCTGTTAAAGAGATGTGATATGTCATGCAGTTCTTTGTAGCTGACTCCGCTTACCGGATATGCAGGAGGTCTGTCAATGGTGCCAATATCAATTCTTGTAACTTTTAATTGCATTAAAACATCATTTAGCTTTTGTATTTCCTCTTTTGTGTCATTTAAATCTTTTACAAAAAGTATCTCTATGAAGAGTTTGCCTTTATAAACTTTGCTAAATTCAATGACTTTTTGAACTATTTTTTCAATCTCTATATTGACATGCGGTCTGTCAATTCTCTTAAATACGCTATTACTTACTGCATCTAGTGAGAGTTTAACTTGGTCTAGCTTTAAGAGAGAGTTAAAAACTTTCTCATTAACTAGCGTAGAACTATTTGTCAGTATAAGAGTTTGAGTGCTATTTTTGATTTTGTTCAATTCATCAATAAGCTCGTCCAAATATGGGTAGAGAGTAGGTTCACCGTTAGCCGTGATAGTTATGACATCTATTTTATCATGCAGATGCTCTTTTAACTCGTTGATAATGGTTGAAACTTCCACCACATTTTTTTGTTCATCTGTCGTAGCACTTGGAGCTAATTCGCAGTAAAGGCAGTCAAAATTGCACTGTTTTAGGGCAGGGGAGAGGTCTATACCCAAAGAAGAGCCGAATCTTCTTGAGTTTATAGGACCGAAAATAGTTTTCACTTATTTTTTACTAACTCTGTGGCATTCAGAGATAAAATGTTTTGCATTTTCTACAGGTACATCAGGAAGAATTCCATGACCTAGGTTGAAGATGTGTCTTTTGCCACCCATGATATTTTGAAGAGCTTCTACACACTGCGAGGTTGCTTCTTTTGAGTAGAGTCTGCACGGCTCCATGTTCCCTTGAAGAACATATTTCTCACCTAGTTTTTCTTTTGCAAGAGCCATAGGAGTCGACCAATCAACGCCGAACACATCAAAGTTCCCGTACACTTTGTCTAAAAACGCAGGGATGCCTTTTGGAAACATAATAATAGGTATATGCGGATATTTTGCTTTTAGATAATCTGCAATTTCTATCATGTATTTCCAAGAGAACTCGTCATATTTTGAAGGCTCAATCGCAGCTGCCCATGAGTCAAAGATTTGAACTACATCTATGCCCGCTTCAATCTGTTTTTCCATATAGAGTTTTACAACTTCTGTTACTTTTGCTAAAATTTTATGTAAAAGCTCAGGGTTTGAGTACATCATCTTTTTGCAGATATTGTAAGTTTTTGTGCCTTCACCCTCTATCATGTATGTTGCAAGAGTCCACGGTGCCCCCGTAAAACCGATAAGAGCTTTATCATCTGCAAGTTCTTTTTTTATAAGTTTGATAGTTTCATAAACATAAGTAAGTTTTGAAGCAGCTTCTTCACCGCCAATGAGCCTATCAAGGTCAGCTTCATCTTTAATCGGGTCGTTAAATTTCGGTCCTTCACCTTTGATGAATTCCAAATCCATTCCCATCTCATCGGGAACTACTAATATATCACTAAAAAGTATCGCAGCATCAACACCTACAATGTCTACCGGTTGAAGTGTTACTTCACAAGCTTTTTTAGGGTCATGGCAAAGATTTAAGAAGTTCCCTGCTTGTGCACGAACTTTCATATACTCAGGAAGATAGCGTCCTGCTTGTCTCATCATCCAAACCGGAGTATAAGGAGTCTCCTTGCCAAAGCATGCATCTACAAATATTTTACTCAATTTTAATCCTTGATATTTTTTTAGTGACTTTTTCCGACTTTGCTTAAAAAGTAAAGACCAACCGAAACAGCTGTTATAGAGAGTGCCAGATATAGTAAATCCAGTGCTCCGCTATATGTTGTATGCCCGACCTTTTGAAAAAATCCGACAACCAAAACCATTACTATGACTTTAGAAATTTTATCTTTTAGCTGATCTAGAGAGTGGATAGCTAAAAGCTGATTCTCTTCTCCGTTTTCATCTTTTGCAGGATCTATATCCGAGATAAAAAGCTCATAAAGACCAAAAGAGAAGATTATCATTACGACGCCTATAAGGTAGAGATCTACCGCACCTATAATTCCGCCGATAACTTCTTCGTGGAAATTTTCAGGATGAGCATGTGTAAGATATGTGTTTATTACATATACTGCAGTCTCATATACATCAAAACTGGCAACAATAAAGAGTAAGATAGCGCCGATAAGACCAAAAACTACGGCAAGAATGATAATAAATCTTGAACTCCATAGACCATTTTCAAATAATTTTTCTAGCATGACTATACTTCTTCTCTCATTTCTACCCATTTTTGGGCAATTCTAACAGCATTTGTAGCTGCACCGACTCTTAAGTTGTCGGCAACGATAAACATGTGAAGTATATTTTTAGAGAAATTATCTCTTCTGATACGCCCTACAAAAGTCTCATTTTTTTCAAAAGCAGTTGATGGCATTGGATAGATAGACTCTGATGGAGTATCTAGTATAACTATATTTGGAGCTTTTCTTAGGATCTCTCTTGCTTCGTTTGCATCAATTTCTTTCGCAAATGTAACAGAGACTGCTTCAGCATGACCGCGAAGAGTAGGAACACGAACACATGTAGCACTTAGAGGAATCTCTCTGTGCATGATTTTCGTAGTTTCATTCACCATTTTCATCTCCTCCTTTGTGTACCCGTTATCTAAAAATTTATCGATTTGAGGGATGACATTAAGTGCAATTCTATGAGCAAAAGCTTTAGGCTCTGCTTCATCTAGCTTAAAAGTAAAAAATGACTGCATCTGATTTACAAGTTCTTCCATTGCACTTTTTCCTGCTCCTGAAGTTGCTTGATAAGTGCTGACATCTACTCTTTGTATGCCATAAGCTTCATCCAGTGGTTTTAGGGCTTGTACCATTTGAATTGTAGAACAGTTTGGATTTGCTATGATTCCTGTTTTTTTCCATTTTGCTATATCTTCCGGATTTACTTCAGGCACTACAAGAGGTATGTGTTCATCCATTCTAAAGTGTGATGTGTTGTCTATTACAACCGCGCCGGCTCTAACCGCCGATGGGGCAAACTGAGCACTAACACTGCCGCCTGCCGAAAAAAGAGCGATTTCTACATCCTCTTCTTCAAAAACAGTATCGGTAAGCTCTTTGATTACTACATCTCTTCCAGCGTACTCTACAGTTTTTCCTGCACTTCTGGAACTTGCAAGCGGAACTAACTTATTTATAGGAAAGTTGACTTCATGTAAAATCGACAATATCTCTTCTCCGACCGCTCCATTAGCTCCGACTACTGCTACATTATATTTCTTTGACATTTTCTTCCTTCGTTATTTAATTAAATCCGCGAGACTCTAAAAAAAGTTCTTTTTGAGTTATTTCGTTATTTTCACTTAAAATTACCGCTCTCTCGACAACCGAGAGCAACTCTCTGATGTTTCCTGGCCAGCTGTACTCAAGCAGCTGTTTTTTTGCCTCATCTGAAAATTTTTTCAATTCAAAACCATATTTTATACAATTTTGCTCTAAATACTTATTTGCAATTTGCAAAATCTCATCTTTTCTCTCTCTAAGAGGCGGAATAGTCAGTGGTATAGTGTTTAAACGATAGTACAAATCTTCTCTAAATTGACCGTTTTTAATCTTATCGGTCAAATTTGCATTAGTTGCCGAGATAATTCTAATGTCTATCTTTATTCCTTTTGACGAGCCTAGTCTACGAACCTCTTTTTCTTGAATGGCACGAAGCAGTTTAGCTTGAACGCCATAAGGCATTTCGCCAATCTCATCTAAAAAAAGTGTTCCTCCGTTTGCCAGTTCGAATTGTCCCATTTTTGCTTCACTGGCATCTGTAAAAGCACCTTTTTCAAATCCAAACAGCTCACTCTCGATAAGATTGTCTGGAATTGCCGCCATATTTATTGCGATGAAAGGCTTTTTTGCTCTTAGTGAATTTTCATGTATATAAGAGGCAAAAACCTCTTTGCCGACACCACTCTCACCTAAAAGTAAAATACTGGCATCCGTTTTAGAAGCTTTATCCGCAATATTTATAGCACCATCTAATGCTTTGGAACTTCCTAGAAAACCGCTGTTAGCACTTTTGTCGCTGTTTTGCAAAAAAGTTTTTTTTACTTTTTGTATCTTATCTTCTCTTTTGATAGCATTGATAAGAGTATCCACATCAAAAGGTTTTAGCAAAAAATCTTTAACGCCCAGATGAATAGACTCGATAGCTCTTTGCAAAGTTGCATTGCCTGTCATTATTATGACCTCAAACTTGCCGTTTAAAGCCTTAACGAACTCTATACCGTCCATTCCGGGCATATTTATATCTGTAATAATTAGATCAAAGCTGTCATCAATGCCTTTTAGTGCATCTTTTGCATTTTTGAATGTTTTTATTTCAAACTCTTTGTAGTCGCTCATTGCGATTTCAAGAGATTTTCTCATATTGATATCATCTTCAACTATTGCAATTTTCACTAAAAACCTTAGAGTTTTGGTATCTGAAACACTCTCATTTTAAAGGTGCGATTTTAACGAAATTATCATTAAAATCGACTTTGAAGCAAGTAGTTTTAAGTATGAGCGTAGTTGTTGATCTGTTTTGTAAGTTTGTCGTTATTTCTCTATGCTCTACATGAAGCCCGAGCCTATGTATATATTCAATAAACTCTTCAGAATTTTGAGAGATAACTTCTCTTAAATCTCTACTTTCGTTGCTATAGAGAACAAACTCTTTTTGCGGTTTACCGTTACACTTTTTCATAGCCTCTGAGATAAACAGAGTTTCATTATAAAGAGTAATATTTTCTACTATATATTTATAAGAGATGAGATACTCACTTGCACTGAGTGGAAGTGAGCTACAGAGTGCTACTGCGCAAAGTCTGCGTAAGAGATTACTATTTCCATCTCTACTTCGCATAATCCATCTTTGAAAGTTGTTTCTACAATATCAGCATTTTTTATCATAGCTTGAACATGTGTACGTATTGTTGATTTTTGAACCATCATATTTTTGATAGTATCTTGACCTTCAATACGAACGCCTTTAACCTTTTCTGCAATTGATCTATACGCATCAGCTATTGCTGCTCTTTTTGCAAGAGCATACGCCTGAGCAGGAGAACTTGTATTTAGAGGTGATACACCTTGTCCTATTGCAGAAATATGCGTGCTTTTATTCTTCTGTAAAACTTCTTCAGCTTTTATAGAAGCCAGTTTTTCCTGATTCTCTGCTCTTGCTTGTGCAATTTCATCTTTTATTAATATTGTCTGAGCTCTTGCATTATCTAGCTCATCTTTTATTAGAGCTGATTCAGCTTTGGCTCTGTGTAAATCTTCTACCGAATTAGAACTATTTTGTCCATTTGCAAAAAGTGATGAAACACTTAAAAGCAGTGAAAGCAGTACTGAATATCTCATTATTTGTCCCCTGACATGATTTTATAAACTAGCTTAAGCAACTACTATTCCAACTCAGTAGATTCAAAAAGAGAGTCATCCTCTTCTTCATCTTCTATAGGCTGTTTCGGGCAGCGCGAAACGCTTGCTACGTCATCACCTTTTACTATGTAAACACCGCTTGTGTTTCTGCTTGATTTTGAGATAGTTTGCATATCTACGCGTATCATTTTTCCGGCTTTTGTAAGTGCCATCATGTCCATATCTTCATCAACCATAAGACATCCGACAACATATTTTCCTGTTTTTGCAGTCATTTTCATAGCGATTACGCCCGAACCGCCACGATTTGTTAGACGATATTCACCGGCATCAGTTCGTTTTCCGATACCCTTTTCACTTACTACTAAAATCTCTTGCTCATCATTAGCGATAATATCCGCATCTACAACCACATCATCTGCATGTTTAAATTTGATACCTCTAACGCCTCTGGTATTTCTGCCTTGATCACGAGTTTTTTCCATGTCAAATTTGATACATTGAGACATTTTAGTCATTATGAAAAGATATTTTATGCTCTGATTTGCAATTTTTGCAGTTATGATAGAGTCATCATCATCAAGACTGATAGCTCTAACACCGTTGCTTCTGATATTTGCGAATTCACTTAAATTTGTTCGTTTAACAACACCTTTTTTAGTGAAGAATACTAAAGACTTTTCTTCGCTAAAGTCAGTTGTCGGGTTGATTGATTGGATTTGCTCATCTGCAACAAGGTTAAGCAAGTTCACAACCGCTTTACCTTTAGCTATTCTGCTTCCCTCAGGAATTTTATATACTTTTAGCCAGTGAAGCTGTCCACGGTCAGTAACAAACAGAAGCGTATCATGCGTGTTACATGTAAAGAATCTCTCAATAAAGTCATCTTCATAAGTTGTTACGGCAATTTTGCCTTTGCCGCCTCTTTTTTGTTTTTCATACTGGACAAGAGGAACTCTCTTGATGTAACCTCTATGCGTAATAGTTACTACCATCGGCTCATTAGGAATCAAATCTTCAACGTCAATATCGTCATAGTCATCTTCCACATCAGTGCGTCTAGCATCCGTATATGTAGATAGCATCTCATCAAATTCTTGATCTATAATGCTGTGAAGTATCTCTTCGCTTTTTAGGATAGATTCAAGATAAGTAATAAGTTCAAGAAGTTCACGAAGCTCATTCTCTATTTTCTCACGTTCTAATCCTGTAAGTCTTCCAAGTCGCATATCCACGATACTTTGCGCTTGAAGCATACTGAAATCAAACTCAGAAATCAGGTTGTCTCTAGCCTCTTCAACATTTTTACTAGATTTAATAACTCTAATGATTTCATCGATAATATCAAGAGCTTTTTTTAGACCTTCTAAGATGTGTGCTCTAGCTTTTGCTTTTTCAAGATCAAAAATAGTACGGCGGATAATAATAGTTTTACGGTGATTTATAAAGTGTTTTAAAATGTCGATTATCCCAAAAACTCTTGGTTCTTGGTTTAAAATAGAGAGCATAATGATACCAAAAGTAGTTTGCATGCTTGTCTGCTTGAAAAGATTGTTTAGAACTATTTCGCTCATTGCATCTTTTTTTAGCTCAATCACAACACGGATACCGTCACGGTCTGACTCGTCGCGTATCTCTGAAACACCGTCTATCATCTTGTCTTTTACTAAGTCCGCAATATTTTCAATCAGGCGAGCCTTGTTTACCTGATACGGTAACTCATCGATTACGATGACATCTTTATTGCCTTTTTTCTCTATGTGAGTCTTAGCACGAACTTTGATACGACCGCGACCCGTTGCATAAGCATCCATAATCCCTTTTTTACCGAAAATCGTTCCGCCTGTCGGGAAATCCGGTGCTTTTATATGCTCCATTAGCTCAAACAGTTCTATATTTGGGTTTGCTAAAAGTGCCTTCAAGCCGTTCATGATTTCTGTAGGATTATGAGGAGGAATATTTGTCGCCATACCGACTGCAATTCCTGAAGAGCCGTTTATAAGCAGGTTTGGCACACGAGTAGGCATAACATCAGGCTCTTTTGTAGTGCCGTCATAGTTGTCTATCATGTTAACCGTATTTTTTTCTAAATCTTTTAAAAGCTCGCCTGCATATTTTGTCATTCTAGCTTCAGTATAACGCATAGCCGCAGCACTGTCGCCATCAACTGAACCGAAGTTTCCTTGTCCGTCAACTAGCTGCATTCTCATGGAGAAGTGTTGAGCCATACGAACAAGTGCATCGTAAACGGCAGTATCACCATGTGGATGGTATTGACCTATAACATCACCGACGATACGAGCTGATTTTTTAAATTTTGAGCCGTGTGAGAGGCTTAGTTTGTCCATGGCATAAAGAATTCTTCTATGAACAGGTTTTAGTCCGTCGCGAACATCAGGAAGCGCACGCCCGACTATTACGCTCATAGAATAATCAAGGTAGCTGTTTTGAAGAGACTCTTCAATATTTATAGTTTGTATATTATCGTTGTTTAGCAAATTGCTCATATATAACACCTACTAGAAAATAAAATTTTTCGATAGTATCCAAAAATGCCTTAAGCTTTATGAAAATAGTTAAAAAAAGGTAATTTTCTATAAATAAAAATAAGATGATGATGATTAAAAAATAATCAATTTTTTGTCTACTAATCAATTTTTTAGTTATATAATTTTGAGTAGATTAGTTATAAAGGATAAAAGATGAAAAGGTTTTTACTTAGTTTGTTGGCTCTGCCCTCTTTAGTATTTGCTGAGGATTCCTTAAGCAATGGCAATACGGCATGGATGCTTGTTGCAACCGCTTTTGTTATGCTCATGACGCCTGCCGGTCTTGCGCTTTTTTACGGTGGTTTAACCCGCTCTAAAAATGTGCTAAATACTATCGGTATGAGTTTAGGCGCTTATGCAGTCGGGACTTTGGTGTGGGTTTTAATAGGTTATTCTATAGCATTTGGCGATGGTGATATAATCGGAAGCGGTAAGGTTATGCTCTCTGGAATAACATCAGATACACTAAAAGGGAGTATACCGGAACTTCTTTTTATAGCATTTCAGGGAACTTTTGCAGCTATTGCTGTTGCAATTGCAAGCGGGTCTATGATAGAGCGTGTTAAATTTTCTACATATATGGTTTTTGCGGCTCTGTGGATTGTTGCGGTTTATGCACCGGTTGCTCACTGGGCATGGGGTGGAGGAACAACGCTTAACTTCGGTGAAATGGACTTTGCAGGGGGAACGGTTGTTCACCTAAATGCGGGTGTGGCAGGTTTTGTCGTTGCTATGATACTTGGACGCAGAAGAGATTACCAAAAAGTTGCTATAAAACCTTTTTCACCGGTGTTGGTTTCACTGGGTGCAGCGCTTTTATGGTTCGGTTGGTTTGGATTTAATGCAGGTTCGGCATTGGCTGCAGACGGCATTGCGTCATCTGCATTTTTGGTAACAAATGTTGCGGCGTCTCTTGGTGTAATCGGCTGGATTATAGTAGAGTGGTTTGTTTATAAAAAAGCGACAATTATCGGCGGAGCTTCGGGTGCAGTTGCAGGCTTGGTGGCAATAACGCCTGCATCAGGAACTGCAGGGGTTGAAGGTGCTATCATCATCGGACTAGTCGGCGGTGTTTTAGGATTTTTAGGTGTTGCAAAACTAAAAAATATGTTTAAAGTGGATGACTCGCTTGATGCATTTTGGATTCATGGTTTAGTCGGTATCTGGGGGTCTGTTGCTACGGCACTCTTTATCGCGGATTATGCGATACCTGAGGGCTACAATATGGTTTCTCAGTTGCTAAATCAGTTTAAAGCCGTAGGGTTAACAATCGTTTATAGTGCTATTGCAACGGCAGTTATATATTTCATAGCTTCAGCAATAACAGGCGGCGGTAGAGTAGATGATGAGAGTGAGAGCAGGGGTCTTGATGAGACACTTCACGGTGAGAAGGCAATAAATCTGTGATTTGCTTAAAACCATAAAAATGGTTACAATTTTAAACTAAATTTGGAGATATTATTATGAAAAGAGTAGAAGCGGTTATAAAACCATTTAAACTAGAAGATGTAAAAGATGCTTTGGCGGAGATAGGAATTACAGGAATGACTGTAAGCGAGGTAAAGGGTTACGGTCGTCAAAAAGGGCATAGCGAACTCTACCGCGGAGCTGAGTATGTTGTTGATTTTTTGCCAAAGATAAAGATGGAGATGGTAGTCGATGATGAGAGCGTTGAGCAGGTAGTCTCTACTATCGTAGAAGCTGCTAGAACCGGAAAAATAGGCGACGGTAAAATCTTTGTCAGCGATATTGAAAAAGTTATCCGTATCCGTACAGGTGAAGCGGACAGCGAAGCGATATAACTTTAATAATGCCAAAGGGGCGGAGTTCCCTTTGGTCTTAACGAACTGCAAAAACGATTGAATATAATTCCTTTTCGAGATTAAATATTTTCCTAAAACTCTACATGTGATTAAAAATTAATCAATTAAAAAAAATCCTACACTATTTCTAAGATATAATTTTTAATCTATTTTAAAAGGAAAATTATATGGCGGAAGCTGATTTTAAATATATCCTCGATACCTTTTTTACACTATTTGCAATGGTGCTTATAATTTTTATGGTTCCAGGTTTTGCTATGCTTGAAGCCGGACTTGTCAGAACAAAAAATGTCTCTGCCGTTCTTACAATCAATGTTATGATTTATGCAGTTGCTTCTTTGGCGTTTTTGCTT
>Ga0208373_1001940_pt1 | contig 24865 bp, 24 predicted proteins | sample RifOxyC2_FD_184036 | JGI IMG/M metagenome (GOLD analysis project Ga0208373, IMG submission 184036) | Soil microbial communities from Rifle, Colorado - Rifle Oxygen_injection C2 (SPAdes) | ecosystem: Environmental > Terrestrial > Deep subsurface > Rock core/Sediment | place: Rifle, Colorado... | reverse complement strand
GATTGTGGCTGCCAGCAAAATTGATGTGGCAAACGGCGGAAAACTCGGTATGTTATCCAGCCTTGTTCTTCAAAATGCATATCTGGAGAAGTGCTTGCCTTTTCTTGTACTACCCGGCAAATGAAAATTTAAAACCGTTAACACAATAACCACAGACCACCAAAACAAAAAAGTCATCGGACTTCGCGTTTCGGTGGCCTTTTTGTTTCTGGGCCAAAATTTGGTAATATAGACCTATGAGCACAGAGCATTTGGCACTTTATAGGAAATACCGACCAAAGAACTTTAAAGAAGTTTTCGGTCAGGAACACATCGTGGATGTGCTCGAGAAATCAGTAAAGGAAGGCAAGGCTTCGCACGCATACCTTTTTGTAGGGACGCGAGGTACGGGCAAGACCACCGTGGCTCGTATTTTTGCTGAAGCACTCGGAACAACACCGAACGATTTGTATGAAATAGACGCAGCATCTAACCGCGGTATTGATGACATTCGTGAATTGCGTGACGGGGTGCGAGTACTACCTTTTGATTCTAAATATAAAATCTACATTATTGACGAGGTGCATATGCTATCCAAAGATGCTTGGGGTGCATTGCTGAAAACTCTGGAGGAACCACCAAAGCATGTGATTTTCATCCTAGCTACTACTGAAGTACACAAAATACCAGATACTATAACTTCACGTTGCCAAGTCTTTGCTTTCAAAAAAGCATCCGATACTGCGCTGAAAAAACTTTTGGAGCACGTGTCTACCGAAGAAGGTTTTGAACTTGAAGGTGGGGTAGCGGAACTGCTGGCTATTTTAGCTGATGGATCTTTCCGTGACGGACTGGGATATTTGCAGAAAGTTGTAAATCACTTTGGTGGAACCAAGAATAGGAAAATAACCCGCGAAGAAGTCGAAAATATTACCGGTTCACCCAAGGCTCTGCTCGTCGACGAATTACTCGAGTCGATAGTAGAAGGAGATTTGGAAAAGGGTCTGGCAGTGATCAGAAAAGTAGGTGAGGAAAATTTGGATATGGCGCTTTATATCAAACTCGTTGTCGTTAAATTCCGGATGGCCATGTTCCTGCGCTATGCACCAAAACTCGAAGATGAAATGCAGGGGGATTTGTCGGAGCGCGATATCGAAAAACTGAAAAAGCTTTTAGAAAAAGACAAAGCTGGAATACTGCGTTCAACAAACCTGTCCATATTGCTCGAAGCATACAACAACCTAAACTTTGCATTTATACCTGGGTTACCGCTCGAGCTAGCACTTATGAAAATATTAGCTAAAGAAAATTAAACATGAATAAGAAGATCACACACATAACCATGCTCGCTTTGATTGCCATCCAAGTAGCTTTGGGCGTGCATTTGTACCCATACTTTCCGGATGTGATGGCAACCCACTGGAATGCCGAGGGCGTAGTAAATGGTTACATGCCTAAATTCTGGGGAGTATTTATGATGCCGATTATCGGGGTGGTATTTTATTTATTGTATTTAGTTATTCCGCGCATTGACCCGCGTGCAGCAAACATCGCTGAGTTCAGGAAGACTTTCAATTTGTTTTGGGTTGGGCTAATGGTTTTCTTTTTTTATATTGCTTCTTTGACCAATATTTGGAACCTTGGTGTTCATTTTGATTTTACGCAGGCGGTAGCACCGGCTGTCGGAATGTTGTTTTATTTTATTGGTAACTTGATGCTCAAGACAAAGCGCAATTTTTTCCTAGGTATTCGCACACCTTGGACTTTGTCTTCTGATATTGTATGGGACAAGACCCACAAGCTAGGCGGTGGACTTTTTAAACTCTCTGGGATATTGACCCTCGGTGCTACGCTCATAAACGGTACGCTTGCTTTCGCTACGCTCATTACTTCCGTAGTTCTCTCTGCGATTGTATCTATAGTCTACTCCTACAAAGTATTCAAAAAACTAGCACAAGGTACAGACACCACCGCCGAAGAAGTTTCAAAATAATTTGAATCTATGCAAAAAGCAGATATATATGATGTCATAGTCGTGGGTGGTGGAGCATCCGGGATGATGTCTGCGGGGCGGGCAGGAGCTCTGGGTAAAAAGGTTTTACTGATAGAAAAGAATAAAGCCTTGGGTCAGAAGCTGCGGATCACCGGTGGAGGCAGATGCAACGTGACAAATGCCACATACGATACTAGAGCATTTTTGCAGAACTATGGCGTGGCAGCGCCGTTCCTTTCTTCTCCGTTTTCGCAGTTTGGTATCAAAGACACTTTTACTTTTTTTGAAGGCCTGGGTTTGCCTTTGGTGGTGCAAGCTTTGAATAGAGCATTCCCGCATACAGAGAGAGCGACTGACGTTGTGAATGTGCTTTTGAAATACATGAAGCAGGGTAAAGTAACCATCAAATCTGCTACTACTGTAAAAAAGATCATTCATAAAAATGGCAAAGTGGAAGGCATTGTAGCGGGTGGGGTGACATACAAAGCAGAAAGCTACATCCTAGCTACTGGCGGGGTGTCACACCCAGAAACAGGCTCTACCGGGGATGGGTTCGACTGGTTACGAGATCTCGGGCACAAGGTCAAAGCACCGACGCCGTCCATCGTGCCTCTCGAGGTGTCGGATGCATGGGTACATAAACTGTCGGGTAAATCCATGGATAAAATCAAAATCACTTTCTATTTAGAAGGCAAGAAGCAACTTTCTCTTGTAGGCAGGATACTATTTACTCATTTTGGATTATCGGGGCCACTTATTTTAAATAGTGCAAGCAAGGTCGGAGACTGGTTGCAAAGTGGTACTGTGACTGCCAGCGTCGACGCATTTCCAAACCTCGACATCGGTGCACTCGATCGCGAGCTGACGAAAGTTTTCGACCAAAACAAAAATAAAATTTTAAAAAATGTTTTAAAGGAAATTGTTCCAGAAGGTACCACCCCGGGGATAGCGATGCTACTGTCTGATTTGGATCTCGAGACCAAAGTTCACAGTATTACTAAAATTCAAAGACGAAAAATAGTAGACACCCTAAAAGCCCTGCCGATACATGTGACCAACCTGATGGGCTATGACAAGGCTGTGGTTGCTGACGGTGGTGTGGTGTTGTCTGAAATAGATACCAAAACAATGCGCTCAAAACTTTTTTCAAATTTATACATCACCGGTGACTTGCTCGATATCAACAGACCTTCGGGAGGGTATTCACTGCAAGCTTGCTGGACCAGTGGATTTGTAGCTGGCACAAATGCATAAGCGGGCAAGATAAAGGGGCCGAACTTTTTGTCGACCCCTGTGTTATTTTTTATTTTTTTAAGTTTAAGATTTTTGTGAATCATTTCCTTTTAAGAAATTTTGGGCAAGTTTCTCCCAATTGTCTCGATAGACAGCTAGGATTATTTGATCCCAATACTTTCCCTTTTTGTAATAATGCTTTGGCAATCTTGCCTCTTCTACATATCCGCATTTTTCGGAATACCGGGCACTTCTGCCGTTGTATTCGATAACATACGAATAGATCTTGCGTAAGTTCAGTTCGTGGAATGCATACTCGAGGAGTAGCATTTTTGCTTCGGTGCCGTAGCCTTTGTTGCGATGATCTTCGCTTCCGATCATGGCTCCGGTCACAGCGGTGCCGTGTTTCTGATCGATTTGGTTGATACCCATCGAGCCGATGAGTTTACCACTTTCATTTTCTACGATAGCCAGAGTGTAGCTTCCGTTGGGCTTTGAAACCCTTTCGAACCACTCTTCTTCTTGCTTCAAAGATACAGGATCAGTACGGAGCAAGAACTGAGTGATGTCCGGATTGTTCATCCAGATCATGAACTGTTCGATGTCCTCTCGGAGGACGGGGCGTAAGGTTACGCGGGTGCCTTTTCTAAAAAAGAGCTTTTCCATTGTTAGAAGTTTTTAAATGAACAAAAAAACAAAAGCCGCCTTTCTGAGGCGGCCTCTGCGATGACGTTGTCTAAATAGTGATTTAACCTATATTATTCTCAGTACATGCAAAAACCGCCTCTCGAAGTCCGATGGAGACGCATTCGGTATTAAACATGTGAAAATAATAATATTTCATAACCACTAAACAGTAACATCAAACTTGAGTAAAGTCAACACAAGAGGGAAGTAAGAAAACGAAAATCAGCCTTTTGCTTTGTGCAAAAGGCTGATTAGTTTTGGGAACGATTATGTTTTTTGAAACGCTTAATGAGAAATATGAAAATCAAAATGATTACAGACGCAAGGAAAGTTCCTTTGGGTCCGATTTGGATATACAGCGAATGTAATATCCAATAAATTTTGATTAAGATTTCCCACCCGAAGACTATCACCGGAGTGGATATGACCATAGCCAACAGAATAGCTAGCCAGTCTTGCCGGGGTATACCGCGATACACGCGGTGTTCTCTACGAATGTAGACAACACCAAAGAAGTGATCAATCACTATTAGCGTGACATGGGTAAAAAATTTACCCCTACGATTGAGGTGATGTAGAATTTTTTTGACCATTCTAACCACTTTTCTTTCGTCTATTTGTCCGCTCTTGAATGTTTCAATTCCGAAAACATCCTTCTCAAAACGATCGTAAATCTTCACCATGATGATTACTTTCAATATATTTATAAAAAACAAGGAAAGTAATGACCAAAGTAATGATAAATGAAAAGTCACGTATCCTGCGATAAATCCATTCACGAATAGATTTATCGCAAAATGTGTTGCTACGCCAATGCTGAAAGTAGCGCCATTTTTGCTAAACAAGAAACCCAATAATTTCGAAATGGGTTTCAACGAAAAGAGATGAAACCATTTCATATTTGGGTTATTTAAAAAGAACTAAAGCAATATTGCTCCGGATGACATACTAGCACAGGTTGGAATATAGGTTAGATACTATTGACATTATATAAAATAATGGTAATATCTGGACTTAACGTTCTTTCAACAATCACCTATAAAACAGTTTAATTATGGACGCCACACCCGCACTCAACGCGCTATCCCCGAACTTCCTATTTTTTCGCAAGTCACAACCTAAACAAGTAAAACAAAAAGAAAGTAGCCAAAAAAGTTTCAATTTCAATCCGCGTTGGCTTTTGCCAATTGGACTGATCATGCTCTGTGTTTATGTTTTTTTTAGTGAGAAAAAAGAATCGACTATGCCACCTGTACCCAAGTCTGATGCTGAACTCCTTCATGAGTTGGACCAAAATTTTTACGCCCTGAAAAATTCATTTTCTCACCTTTCGGCCGCGGCACGTATGTGTGCCCGTGATTCCAAAAGTCGAGCATGTGAATTATTGCAGAAATCTTATGGTCAATTTTTGCGTGAGGGGTACAGAGCTCCTCTTTCAACTCCGACTAACGTTACCATTCGCCAACTTTCACGCGAAAGTAGAATTTTCCCAGGGATTGCACACCTTTTAAAAACTAAAAAGGCTGACGTGGGGCGAATACTTTCCACTGACCGTATCTTCGACTTGGGAAGAGAGTATTTTATGAAGTTAGTCGAGAAAAAACGAATGAGTTTGACTGTGGATATCAGAAACATCGAATGGATTCTACTACTACAGGGATATTCCTTGGAACAGTGGGCGAAAAACAAAGGTTACGAAGATGTTAAAAGCCTTCGTCCTCAATTCGAAAAGGTTCCTGCTGACCATAACGTTAAAGATTTATTCACGGGTTCAGCTACACAAGAGCAATTACGTCGTGCAGGATTTGAAAAAATCCAAGACATAATTGATTTTATTGGCGAACATAAAGGTAATTGGGAAATAGCAATAAGGGAAAAAGGTGTGGGTCTACACCAAGTGAAAGACCTAAAAGATTCACTTATAGACACCGGTTATGAAAACGAAGTAACTAAATACGAAAGGCAATAAAAGCCACGAACAAACCACAGACAAAAGAACCCTGACAGGTCGTTGTCTGTGGTTCTTTTGTTATTTGGACAAAAGTTCATTTATATGGCTCAGCAAATGATATGAAACTTTTGTGGATATGGTACGTCAATAGATGCGAAGGCCTTATTAGTAGTTAATTTTTAATTGAATTTATTTATGAAAAACAAAAAGTTATTATTGAGTTTTCTAGCATTTGCATTGGTAGCTTCTGGTGCTTTTGCAGCAGTAGCCCAAGCAAAAAATGGGGGAGATGACGACGACAAGTTCGACGACAGTAACAAAGGTTTGAAACTAGGCGTCATGATGAAGGACAAATGGTATGGTGAGCACAAGGAGATGGTAAACAAAAAAGGTTCTCCTTTAGAAGTGCACATTAACAACGATGGTTCTGTTGTAGTGCGTGGAGGAAAAGTAACCGCAGTATCGGGTACTACCATCACGGCATTAACCGAATGGAATGGTGCTATGTTGAACTGGAATATAAACACTGATGCCAATACAAAGTTCATCGAATTTAAGAATGGTCAGTCAAATATCAGCCAAGTTAAAGTAGGAGACTTCGTAAGCTTCACTGGTAATTTGATGGCTGGTACTACATTTACTGTCCAAGCAAAGTCAGTAAAGAACTGGTCAGTTATGCCACAAGTGAAGACTACTGTTGAAGGTAAAGTAGTAACAGTACCTGGAGCAACTGCCCCAACCACATTCACATTAAAGTCAGGGGACAAGGTTTACACTGTCAAAGTAAGTGCAACCACCTCAGTACTTAATGAAAAATGGCTTACTGCAACACTTGGAAATTTCCAAGTAGACAACAAAGTGCGTGTATACGGAGTCATCAATGCTGATAACACAATCGATGCTACCGTAGTTCGCAATGTGAGTTCTGACTAAATAATATCTGTCCACTTTTCTCGAAACACCCTGAGCGTAAGCCCAGGGTGTTTTCTTTTTGGCTTTGTTGAATTGGTCTATCTTTGCTGATATAATACAGGTTTGTATGAAAAGTAAAATTATAAATTACGTTATTTCTATTATTATTTTCGCAGGAGTTTTGGGTGCGTCTTTTTATTTCAAGGATTCTGTCTATCATTCTTTTGAGAAAAATCCAGAGAGCCATCTGCTAGTGGCTTTCTTTTTGGTAGGACTTTTATCAGTATTGGGATCACTCATTTCACACGTGTCTAGGTTGGTTAAATTGCCGTCTTTTGTGATAGCAATATTTTTCGGATTGGCCGCAAGTCCGTTCCTGTCCCCAATCTTAGAAAAGGAAGCAGTCTTGGGTGTGTTGGTGGGCCTCGGAGCAGCGCTGATACTTTTTGGTGGTGGAATCGAAACTCCTTTCAAAAATTTCAAAAAGTTAATGGGGCAGATACTCTCACTGTCTTTCCCTGGATTATTGATCACTGCTTTTTTAACTTCAGTATTGATATATGCAGGAAGTAATTTGCTGGGTTCGGGTATCTCACTAGTTACAGCTGTATTACTAGGTGCCGTATTAGCGTCCACTGACCCAGCGGCCATCATCCCTATATTAAAAAGACTTAAATTCAATAACCGTTCGGTCAAAGACATCATTGTCTCCGAAAGTGCATTCACTGATGTGACTGGAGCACTCCTAACGGGGGTATTCCTGACTTTGGTGGTAGCAGGGGTTGGTTTTGATTCAATAACAGCTTGGTACGGATCGATATTTACTTTGGATAGTGGAGTGTTGGTAATGCAAAAGTTATTCTTTGGAGTTTTGCTGGGTGTGCTCGGATATTTCTTGTTGGAATTTCTACTGCGTTTCAAAAAGAAGAATGACTATGGGCATGAAGCCGACTTGTCGTTTTTCCTTTTTGTGCCAATTATGATTTTTGCATTTGCGACAGCCTTGGGTGGTAGCGGGTACTTGGCAGCATTTATCACCGGACTTCTTTTCCACATGACAGACCACCTAAAGGAAACAGAGCATTTCTTTAACAACCTAGTAGAAGGTTTCTTGAAACCAACTATATTCATATTGCTCGGGGCCATGGTGGATATAACCAAACTCCTTGAGTACGCACCTATTGGTATATTGATCGGACTTTTGTTCATGTTGGTTGTGCGACCTGTTTCTGCTTTTATCTCACTTACAGTATTTAGATATTTTGGTAAAGAAAAAATGTCTTTCCGCGACATATGGTTTATATCAGCTATCCGTGAGACTGGAGCAATACCAGCAGTATTGTTGGTAACAATAGTATCCTTGGCGTTACCGGGCACAGAGGGCCTCCTCGAAGTAGGTATGTGGGTGATACTTTGTACTTTGGTTATAGCACCACCTCTGACACCTAAAATAGCTCAGTGGCTCAAAGTTGCAACTACAATGAAAGATGATGAGAACCTAGTCCTACCGGCAGAGCCATCAGTCATGATTGTTTCGCGCGGTTACGGATTTACCAATAGACTAACTGAGGTTGTGGACTATGCCCTTAAAAATAACATCAACAAGGTTATCCTGCTTCTTTGTCTGGAACAGAAATATACCCCAGAATTAGAAAAAGAAATTCAAAAAGTAGCTTCTGACAAATTTAAAACAGAAAAGAAACGTCTAGACGACATTCAAAGCAACGACATAACCTTTGAATTCATTAGTCGCAAAGGTCTCTTGGAGGACAACATCGACTTCATCTCTGAGATGAAAGACAGTCCTGTGGCGGTTATCTTTGCGGGGAAGCGCATACTGGATTACCATTTGGACGAGGTAAAACAGCTTTCTATACCTATGCGTTTTGTAGACTAGAAACAAATTTCAAAACATTGAGAAAAGGATAATAATGTGTTATCTTTTTTAGGTGTTTTGTTTTATTGGGAGATCGTCTAACGGTAGGACAGAGGCCTTTGAAGCCTTTAATCTAGGTTCGATTCCTAGTCTCCCAGCCAACACGTGCGTTGTTCCTGTCGCATTGAGTTGATAGCTATGAACTTAGAATTATCAAGTTTAATTATACAAGGGTTAATTGCCACAGCAGCTTTCCTTGCTTTGTTGCAGATTAGCCAATCACGGGATAGTTTCAGGGCAAATTCTCGTAGAGAATCTGTAAAATATGCATCAGAGCTCGTAAGAGAATATTTGAAAGATATAATACCAATCCAAAATACTGTAGACGAATGTTTGAGTGAGTTACAGTTCACTTATTTTACAGGGGAACTTAATCTAAAATCTTTTACTCTATCAGAAATAAATAAAATAGGAGGTGCTCTCAGGGAACACTTTTTATATGCAAATCAGACCATACGACCATCAAAAAACAAAGACGGAGCATTTGTAAAAATGATTGAAGAAGCTAATATGATTGAATTTTTTGCGACCCCATTTATTGAACGCGTTGCTGATGAAAAAGTTGCTTTTAATTCTATCGGAATAACTTTTTGTAAATCCATTAAGGATAACTATTCTCACTATGTATTAGCCAGAAGTGGTAATGAGAATGAAAACAATTATTTTCCAAACACAATTGCGCTCTACAATATTTGGTCAAATAGAATTAAAGAATTAAAATTAAAAACAATAGTTAAAACTACAACAAATACGTTAAAAGAGATTTCAAAAGAAAATAATATTATAAAATTGATTGGTACTGAATAATAAAATTTAGTGTTCAAAGACTGCTTAAATAATAAGACGAAATTACGGTCAATAACCTTACTAAACTTGACCAACTACGGCCCCATTTGAAAGAACTCAGCTTGTAGTTTACCTCAATATATAAAATGAATAAAGACTTCAAAATCATAGACCTGACTCATGCGCTGTCACCCGAAATTCCAACTTGGGATGGGAGTTGTGGTTTTGAAATGGAACTAACTCTTGATTACAAGAACTGCACACCACCCGACCTTTTTCGAAAACATAGTTTGAAAATGGAGTCCGGTATAGGCACTCATATGGACGCACCAGCGCATGTAATTCCAGGCGGAAGAACCATAGATACAATCGCGCTGGAAGAGCTTGTGACGAATTGCGTAATGATAGACGTAAGTTCTGAAGTGAACGAGGGCTACGTCATTATGCCAGAAGCTGTCGAGAAATTCGAAAAAGAACATGGAGAAATACAGCCAAACAGTTTTGTAATTTTTTATACTGGCTGGGACAAACATTGGGGCGACTCGGAAAAATATATCAATAATCACAAATTCCCGAGCGTAGGCATATCTACTGCAGAGTTACTCCTTAAAAGAAACATCGCAGGGTTGGGGATAGATACTTTGTCCGCTGACACAGGAGCTAGCGGTTTTCCAGTTCATCGCGCGATACTGGGTGCAGATAAATACCTAGTGGAAAATGTCGCCAACGCGAAAAAACTGCCCTCAATTGGAGCAAAAAGTTTGGTGTTACCTATGAATATTAAAGAGGGAACCGAAGCCCCTGTACGACTGGTAGCTTTGCTGTAAATTATGCCTTCTTTTTCAACACCGCTATCTCTTTTATCAGTCTTTCGATGTCGACTTCTAGCTTCTCTGTTTTATCGGCCATTTTTGCTTCAAATTGTTTGGTGTGGGTGGCTAGCAACTCGGCTACTGTCATCATGTCGGTCACGTCTTCCATGGCGAGCAGGATAATCGGCGGGAAGGACTTCAGGTCAGAACCTTCCATAGAACGATGAATCTGCCTGGCATTCAGTATCATTGTTTTCTTACCGATAAATTCAAAATTGTGCTCAACTTCGAATCCTTTAAAGAAAGTATGCTTTGGTAGGATGTCTTCTAGGAGTTTTTTTAAATCTGGTATATTCCATTGTCCGTTGCCAAGCTCGTATACCATTCTACCTTCGGTATCCTTCACCTCGACTTGAAAAGTGTTGTAAAAGGGTTCATTCGCGGCCATGACATGTAGGTCTTTATCCAAAATCAATATCGGTTCCCGAACTACATTCACCACTGTTTTGATATAAGTCCAACTCTCGTTCCAAATTTTCTCTAAAAGATCTTCTCCCTTCTCAGCTACTTTCTGCCCCGCGTCTTTTTTGTTTTTATTCATAACATGTGTGCCGTAGTAGGTAAGTATCCATTACGCGTAAAGTGTGTTATAATGCATTTAGTAATAAATCTATTGCTATATCGTCTCTATTCATGTAACAGCAGTCGCGGTGTTTCGGGAAATGCTATGTTAATAAAAAATAAAATAAAATTGCAGGCAATCCTCTCGGCAGCGCATCAAGACTTTGAAAAAGGTCTAAATGCTCGTGCGTATTTTAAAGTTAACGACCATTCCCTCGGGCAGGATTTGGTGCAAAGCACCTTTTTGAAAACTTGGAAGTATTTGATAAAAGGAGGGAAGATAGATCTAATGCGGGCATTCCTTTATCACATTTTAAACAACCTAATTGTAGATGAATATAGAAAAAGAAAAGCAACATCGCTCGATGCTTTGCTTGAAACTGGGTTTGAACCAGTACACCAAGAACAATCAAGCTTGATCGACATGTTAGATGGCAAAAAAGCTATGTTGCTCATTCAACAACTACCACTCGAATATCAAAAAGTCATGCGTATGCGTTATGTTCAAGAACTAAGTCTAGAAGAAATGTCTCTAATAACAGGTAAATCCAAAAACACTATGTCTGTTCAGGTTTATCGCGGACTGAAGCTACTAAAATCTTTATATAAATACTAAAAAATATTTTAAATAATATTTAGATGTGTCACAGGAACTTTTCTACCACGGCATCCGAAGTGGTATGAATTGGTCGACTAAATATTATTTAAGTTTTACTTAAAATTAACAAATACTTTCTAGTTCTTTAATTAGAAATATTTAAGAAAAAAAAATTATGATGAATAAATCAAATACACTCAGAAAATCTCTGTCAATGTTGGCTCTTGTAGCTGTCACAGCAACTGGTTTTTTGGGAATGGGGTCAACCCAAGCTCTCGCATTAGGCGCTCCGAACTGGAATGCTACAGGTAGTTATGTAATCAACATGGAATATTTGGGTACTCAGTACCCTCATGATATGACTTTGGTTCAAGATGGTATGGGAAACCTAACTGGTAACGGTGGATCTCCTGCGGGAGGTAATGTTTACACTTGGGCACTTACCTCAGGTTCAGTTTCTGGGGATACGATAGACTTCTTGGCTAACTACACAGCAACACCTGATGCAGTAACACCACAAACAGTACTTCATCTTCTAGGTACAATTGCTCCTGATGGAACAATTTCTGGTACATGGGATGACAACTATCAAGGCGGTGCACGCACAGGTGCAGTTTCAACAGAGAGCGGTATGGCGGTAGCAATACCACCAGTTACAACCACTGGCCAAATCGTAGGAAGTGTGGTGGGTCCAACAGGAACACTAGAAGTAACTTCGATAGAATCTGTTGACACCTCAGCGACAGCAGACGGTACTTTTGCTAACGGATGGAAATATGTTTTCAACGTTACAGTACCAACAAACGAAACCAATGTTGCCATGAAGTTTGATGATTGGATGCATACAAATAACGTAAACACGATTGCTGTTGCAAACAATGTTAGGATTTCATCACCACAAGCCAACAATGGAGGTGCTACAGTCATGGTCATAGCAGCAAACACATATACAACTCCTGACCTTACTATGGTTACCGATCTAGACCCTGTATTAGCTGGAATTCAAGTTAAGATCACAGTTGAAGCTGCAATACCTGCAGGATCAGTCAATGGATCTTACTCTACTAACTATGGTATCAAAAGTATCTAGTTCGTAGATAAAATCAAAACACCATGAAAAATAAACTGATATTTAAATCTCTGACATTTCTCGCCCTAGCTTTTTTCGCTACTCCATCTATTCGTGCTTCGGAAGTAACAGGTAATTTGCGTTCATCTGGTGAAAACAGTGTAAACGCTACTTATACACCACCGATGGCCACGACACTGGATGCATCTGTTGATACTGTCAGGGTTGGTAATATCGGTTCTACTGGTGCATCAATATCTAAGCCTTTAATGGTTACAAATCAAAGTAACTTAGATCTCAGAGGTACTGCACTAGAATCAAATTATAGAGGACAGACTCTCGGTGCAGAGACAGGGGAAGCAAGCTCTATTTCTAACAGTGCTGTATTAACCCAAGAAACAAATAAGTCATTTTTTGACGAAAAGCCTACTCAGACTGCCACTGCTTTTAGTGGGTTTGATGGTTTTGAAAAAAATATTTCTTGGCTTGGAATCATACTTCTTTTTATCATATTTCTTATTGCAATTACGATCTATATACATAATCGTTCTTTAAGAAAAGAAAAACATGAAGCATCTGGTTTCTGAAAACATCGACAATGTTAAGAATAAACAAGTCCCTCACTTTAACGTGGGGGATTTGTTGGTTGTAATAACATCAAAGCTGTAACGGCTAGAGTTAATAGAAGAGGTAATCGGTCGAAACTTGAAATCATTACTCTTTCTGCGACTTAAAAGTGTTTACAATTAATATTAAATCTAAAATTAAAATCATTATGAAAAAATTTACAACAACAGTTCTGGCCCTCGCGTTTCTCGTTTCTTTTATTAACCCTCAAGTTTCTCTTGCTCAAGGTCCAGCGGCAGTAGACTTGCTTTCAACAAGCGGTTTTGCAGTACTGTCAAAAACAGGAATTACCAATACTGGTAGTCATCTGTCCACGATTGTCGGTGATATCGGCGCAAGTCCAATCACAGCAGCTGCTATGAGCAACGTGTTTTGTTCTGAGATAACAGGTAATATCTATGGGGTAGACGCAGCCTACGTCGGTAGTGGAGACGTCACATGTTTCAAGGGTAACCCACCATCTCAAAATAAAACTTTAGCGGACAATGCTATTCTCGATATGGGTACAGCTTATGCTGACGCTATGGGTAGAACTCTACCTGATGGTACTGAGCTTTTTGCTGGAAGTATCGGCGGACACACATTTACTCCAGGACTGTACAAATGGAGTTCGGATGTTTCTATTTCCTCAGATGTAACTCTTTCAGGAAATGCAAATGATGTGTGGATATTCCAAATAGCCGGGGACTTAAACATGTCTTCTGCTGGTAGTTTGGCAACTGGTCCAAAAGTATTACTCATCGGTGGAGCAAGGGCTTCAAATATTTTCTGGCAGGTAGGAGGAGTAACAGGTGCCACCCTAGGTACATACTCTACTTTTAACGGTAATCTTTTGACTGCAAAAGCTGTAAACATACTCACAGGTGCTGTGTTAAACGGCAGAGCTTTGGCTCAAACCGAAGTCACTCTAGACGCAAATCCAGTAACACTCCCGACTACAACAAACGGAGTATTGAAGGTGGATTCGATAGAATCTATAGATACTACCGCAACAGCAGATGGTACTTTTACTAACGGATGGAAATATGTTTTCAACATTACTGTTCCAACCCACGAAACACATCTCGCTATGAAGTTCGAAGATTGGCACATGACAGTAGGAACAGCTACTATACCAAGCGCAAATAACATGAGAATATCTTCAGCACAAGCTGATAATGCCGGCGCAACGGTTCTGGTGGTTGCCTCTAATACCTACACAACTCCTGATCTAAACATGGTTACTGACCTTGATTTAGCAAAAGATGGAATACAAGTAAAAGTTTTAGTAGAAGTATCTATCCCAGCCAACACTACAAACGGTTCGTACGCTACAAACTATGGAGTACGGTCACAATAAAAATTATTTAATTCAAAATTATGAAAAATAAAAAAATAATTCAACTAGTATCGTTCGTCGCATTAGCATTGTTTGCTTCTTCATCTGTCCAGGCTTCCGAGGTTATAGGAATCTTGTCTTCAGGTGTACAAGCTGGAACTTCTGGAGTTATCGGTGGTAGTGTAAATAGTACAGGAGGCTCGCAAGTTACTGGAAACTTTGGTAACGGAAACGTTGCAGGAAATAATGGCAGTATAGGAGGTACTGTAACTGGAGGCGTTAGCAGCGGTGGTACAGGAGGAGGGGGTGGAGGTATTGGAGTTCCAGTTAACTTTGGACCTACTGTCCTCGGAGCTTCTGTTTCACCGCTTGCTGTAAATAACACAGGCACACCTACTGTTCTCGGAGCTTCGACTGTTGGTTTCCCCGATACAGGATTTCCGGCTAAAGAACAAAATACTCCATGGCTCGCAATATTGTCTTTTGGAATGCTAATAATGGCTTCCCATCTACTGTTTAGATTCTTGGAGAAACGCACAACTTAATCTTTCGGCAAATTTATGAAAACAAAAATCCCAATAAATTGGTTATACTCTATAACTACTTTAGTGGGGTTTTTGTTTTTTGCATCACTAATCTTTTTTGTCTTTTTTAACAAAGACGCAGAAACCAGAATGACCTCTGTTGCCTATGATTCAGATTATATTTTACAAACAGAAGAGAGCAATCAATTACCGATTCGGATGATGATTCCGAAAATCTCAGTAGATGCTCCTGTGGAATATATGGGTCTGACTTCGGATGGTTCCATGGATGCACCCGTAGAGCCCAGTAGTGTAGGGTGGTTTCACCCAGGTACAATTCCCGGAGAGATAGGTAGTGCTGTAATTGATGGTCATTCAGGATGGAAGGGTAACGAAAAAGCAGTATTTGATAATTTGCATAAGCTTAAAAAAGGGGACAAGGTTTATGTTGAAAATAAGAAAAAAGAAATTACAACTTTTATTGTCACCAAAACTCAAACTTACGATCCTGATGCAGATACTTCCCAAGTCTTTGGTTCCAATGATGGACTGTCGCATTTAAACATAATTACTTGCGCAGGAGTTTGGGATGAAATCGAAAAAAGTCATTCAAATAGATTGGTAGTTTTCACAAATAAAGATTTTTAAAAACCGAGCTTTGTGCTATAGTGCGGTACATGCCGGCTGTTGAATAAAACATTCACACAAAGGTTTTATTGCGTGCTAGGTAGGAGTATATGAAGACACTTTATCTATATCTAAAAAAATATTGGAAGCTTTGTATTGCTGTTTTAGCTTTGGCAGCAATCAATCAAGTTTTCTCACTCATTGATCCTCTGATTTTTCAGCGGATCATTGACGAATACGCGACAAAACCAGAGTCCTATACCAGTGCCGAATTTTTCGCTGGAGTTATCAAATTACTTTTGATTGCTATCGGGGTGGTGTTCGTGTCGCGAGTGGCCAAGAATTTGCAGGATTACTATTTGAATATGGTTACCCAGCGTTCTGGCGCAGACATGTATCAAGCAGGGGTCAGGCACTCACTGTCTTTGCCTTATGAAGTATTTGAAGATCAGAGGAGCGGGGAGACGCTCGGTATCTTGCAAAAAGCTCGCACTGATGCGGAGAGATATTTAGGTCTCTTGATCAATATAATTTTCATATCTTTGGTTGGTTTCATATTCGTCTCTATTTACGCAGCTACGCTCTACTGGGGTGTGGCATTAGTTTATGCGCTGACCATTCCGGTGGTTGGTGGACTTTCATATTTTTTGACTAAAAAGGTTAAACAAATGCAAAAGCAAATAGTCGCCGAGACTACTGCTCTGGCTGGTTCTACCACCGAATCTCTACGTAATATAGAACTAGTCAAAAGCCTCGGCTTGACCGAGCAAGAAATACAAAGGCTCAACGACACAACTGGCAAGATACTGAAGTTGGAGTTAAGGAAACTACGTTACATCAGGAGTATCGGCTTCGTGCAAGGCACCATGATAAATCTGATCCGTAACTCGATATTACTATTCCTGCTTTATTTGGTTTTCAACAAGACTATTACTTTCGGTCAGTTCTTCTCTCTGTATATTTATTCTTTCTATGTTTTCGGCCCGCTTCAAGAAGTTGGATCTGTCATCACTGCATACAGAGAAGCAGAAACCTCGATGGAGAAGTTTAAATCAATCACCGATATTCCTGTTGAAGTTACACCCAAAAGTCCAACTGTGCTAAACAAAGTAGAAAATCTAGCCTTCAACAATGTTTCTTTTAAATACAAAAATGCTAATTCCGAAGCCCTAGAGAATATTTCTTTCGGTATGCAAAAAGGAGACACCGTAGCTTTCGTCGGCCCTTCAGGATCTGGTAAAACCAGCTTGGTTAAATTATTGGTCGGGCTATATCAACCGGTAAAAGGAGAGGTTATGTACAACAATACTTCCGGTAGAGATATCAACCTAGAAGAGCTACGTGCACAAATAGGCTTTGTAACCCAAGATACCCAACTTTTTGCTGGCACCATTAGAGAAAACTTACTTTTCGTAAATCCAAATGCTACTGATGCCGAAATGCTGGAGGTATTGAAAAAAAGTGCTTGTGACACGCTACTAGCACGGGCGGACAAAGGACTCGATACTACTATCGGTGAGGGTGGGGTGAAAATCTCAGGAGGAGAAAAGCAACGTTTGTCGATCGCTCGAGCGTTACTGCGTAAACCCACGATTCTTGTTTTTGACGAAGCCACTTCATCCCTAGACTCTATAACCGAGGAAGAGATAACCAAGACGGTAAAAGACCTGGGTGGAAACCGCGAACATCTGACCATATTGATTGCACACCGGCTTTCTACTGTTATGCATGCAGACAAGATTTACGTGTTGGAGAAGGGAAATATCAGTGAAAGTGGTACCCATGCGGAGCTCTTGGCCCTGAAGGGTCTGTACTACGCTATGTGGCGCCAGCAGGTCGGCGAAAGATAATAGCCCCAGGCCTGGTTTTCTGTTAGAATTAACACAGGTTTTGTAATATTTATATTACTTAGCCGTCTAGAAATATGGAGAGTGTAGAAGAAAAATTTATACAGGCATGTGACGCGAACGCAGACGCCCTCTTTCGGTACTCGCTTTTTAAGGTGTCCGACAGAGACCTAGCGAAAGATCTTGTTCAAGAAACCTTCCTCCGGGCTTGGAACCATGTAGCCGGAGGCGGTACTGTGGACAATTTTAAGGCCTTTTTCTATCGGATATTGGGTAATATCATTATTGACCAATATCGTAAGAAAAAGACCATTTCACTAGATTTCTTGACCGACGCTGGATTCGACATCCGAGTAGATGAAGGGGGGCGAGTTGCGGACATGATCGACGGCAAAATGGCCCTAGAAGTCATGAAGCGTATACCAGAGAAGTATCGTGAGGTTATTTTTATGAAATATGTGCAGGATATGACCAACCAAGAAATTGCTGAATTTTTAAAAGAATCAGAGAACGCAGTTTCAGTAAAATTACACAGGGGAATAAAGAAAATACAAGAGATTTTTAAAGACGAATAAATCACAATGGAAAGTTTATGGAATAAAATTATAAACGAAGCAAAAAATGTATCCTTAACCAAAGAGGAGCATGATTTGATGATGGAGAGAATAAGCAAACAAGTCTATTACAAGGCGCCTATTTTAAATACTCAAAAAGATATCAAAAGCCCTTATCTCTATCATTTTCGCATCAACTTTTCTCTGCATGAGAAGAGGTTTGTACCCGTAGCTGTATTTGTAATACTGGTTGTATTCGGAGGTACTTCATTTGCCGCTAATTTTGCCCTACCAGGTGAAGCTTTGTATGGAATGAAAGTTAATGTGAACGAAGAAATGGAATCCTGGATAGCCCTTTCGCCGAACGCCAATGCGCGTTTTGAATCAGTCAAAGCTGACAGGCGTCTAAAAGAAGTAGAAAAGCTTACTGTCCAGAAAAAGAAAATTACCCCCAAAGCCAAAGCTCAGGTTAAAGAAAATTTTGCAAAAAACGCAGAGAAAATAAAACAAATCGTAGCTGAAATCGAAGCCAGTGGTGGAACCGAAGAAGCAGCCGAAGTGAAAGCCGAGTTCGAGAACAACCTCGAAGCTCATTCAGTAGTGCTTTCAAAGTTAGCTAGTAACGAAGACACCATAGTTGAAATCGACGATGAAGGTAAAAGTGATATCAAAGAAATTGGCGCCATGGTTGACGAGCATATAAGTGTTCTGAAAACAGAAGAAGATGCCAAAGTTCTCGAAGAAGAAAATGCTAAAATCGAAGATGATACTAAATCTGATTCAGAAAAGCCTAATAAAGAAGTAAAGGCCGAAGATAAATCAAAAGAAGAAGATACTAAAGATGACGAGGGTACTGCTACACTAATGACCGCAGAAACAGAAAGCGAGGATGATGTATCTTTGGACGCTGAGTTAAAAGTAGAAACTAAAGAAGTTAAAAAAGAAGAATCTAAAAAATCAGAAGCTCGGATCTCAAAAGAGTTGGAACTCGAGGCTGAAGTAAAAGAGGAGAAAGTCAGAGTTGAAGTTGAAAATATCCTCAAGGAACTCGAGTTGCATGTAGAAGACTAGTTTTCTTTCTGGTATAATCTGGATATGCAAAAGCTAAATCATGAATCAATAATAACCCTTAAAAACGGGGTGGTTTTGCCTGTTATTGGGTTCGGGACTTACAAGTTAAAGGGTGAAGTTTGTGAAGATTCTGTTCAATGTGCCTTGGCTTCAGGTTACAGGCACATAGATACTGCCTCAATTTATAAAAACGAAGAGGAGGTAGGTAAGGTTGTAAAAAACTTCGGATTACTTCGTGAAGAGGTATTCATAACTTCAAAACTATGGAACCTCGACCAGGGATATGAGACGACGCTCAAAGCCATCGATGAGTCTTTGGCCAAACTGGGTACTTCATATGTTGATTTGTACTTGGTTCACTGGCCCACAGCCAGCGCTGACGAAACAATCACTATAAACAAAAGACAAGAAACCTGGCAGGCGATGGAGGAGATTTACAAGTCTGGTAAAGCACGCGCTATCGGGGTATCGAATTTTACTGTTCACCATCTAAAAGAAATGGAAGCGTACGTCAATGTGTTACCTATGGTAAACCAAGTTGAGTTCCATCCATTTTTATATCAAAAGGAATTGTTGGAGTATTGTAGGCTTCACGATATCGTAGTGGAGGCATATTCACCACTAACTCAGGGGAATAAATTGACGAACGAACACGTAGTAGCTATTGCAAAAAAACACCACAAAGAACCTTCGCAAATTCTTCTGCGTTGGTCGCTACAGCATGGGCTGGTACCACTTCCTAGGTCTTCAAAGAAAGAACACATTGTTCAAAACCTTCAAGTATTTGATTTTGAACTAGATATGGAAGATATGGACAAACTAGATTCTCTAAATGAGAACTTGCACTTTTTGCGTGATCCTGGAATTCTAGGATAGATAAATCTCGTTAGCCCTCACAACTGATACACACGTTAGCACTAGGGTCAGCACTGTTGTAGGTTGTCTGTTTTCTCTTGATTTCAGCTTCTTGGAGTTTCTTTCGGCCGAACTGTTGAGCGGCACTCATACTGTGTTGGTAGTAGAGAGTTTTAACTCCTTTCTCCCAAGCGTATAGGTACAAAGCGTTCAAATCCTTGGTCGAGATAGTAGGGTCTACCATGAGGTTGAGTGACTGGGATTGATCCAGGTATTTTTGTCTGTCAGCGGCTTGGTCGATGATGGCTTTTTGGTCGATTTCACTGAAAGTTCGAAATACTTTTTTCTCATGGTCGGTCAATTCAGACAAGTGTTGTACAGAGCCATCGTTCTCACGGATGCTGTTCCAGATTTCTTGAGTATTTACTCCTTTTTCTTTTAGTAGCTCTTCAAGCATAGGGTTTTTGATGGTTACTTTCATTTTATCTACGTCTTTGACGAAGCAGTTCGACATCAAAGGCTCAACACCCTGGGAAACTTGACCCAAGATAAAAGCAGAAGAAGTGTTCGGGGCGATAGCCATGAGGGTAGTGTTGCGTCGTCCGTAACCTTTCAATACTTCAGGCTCACCGAAAGTATCTGCCAGCTCTTTGGATGCTCGATAGGCTCGTTCTTTGATGGTTTTGAAAATCTCATTGTTAAGCGATGTCGCTTCTTCGCTTTCAAAAGCTAGGTTGTTTTCTTGGAGGAGGGTATGCCATCCCAAAGCACCCAATCCGAGTGCGCGGTGTTCTTTGGCAAACTTGTAGGCACGTTGCATAAAGTAAAAGGCAGTCTGTTTCTGTGGGTCAGAACTGTCACGCAAGGTTTCGAGCCTTATTAAAAAGTCAGAGATAACTGTATCCAAAAACATTACCAAAGTTTCAACTGCATCAGTGTCTTTCCATTCTTGATAGTGGCGCAAATTGATAGAGGAAAGGCAACATACGAAAGAAATCTCGTCGCTAGTAGGCAAACAGATTTCAGAACATAGGTTACTACCGTAAATTTTCATTTTCTTATCCTTGTATACATCTACAGTGTTGTTGTTTACGGTATCGGTGAAGAAAATGTATGGATAGCCTATTTCTGTTCGACGTTGGATTATCTTTGCCCAGATTTTTCTCTTGTCCTGGTCGCCACCAACCATATCTTTGAGCCACTTGTCAGTCACAGTAATAGCATAAGTTGATTCTTGGATTGGGTGACCCTCCTTGCCGATGTTTAGGAATTCTTCAATGTCTGGATGCTCTACTGGTAGGTAAGGAGCAAAGTGCCCACGTCTGACGGAACCCTGGCTCACTATATTGATAAGTCCATCGAAAAGCTCCATGAAGTGAACTGAACCTGAAGAAAAACCATTGTCTTTAATGATGGCTCCACGAGGTCGCAAATCTGCAAAGTGTCCGGCTGTTCCACCGCCGTATTTTGTCATCATACCGATTTCGGCGTGGGTGAAAAGTATTCGCGCCATGTCGTCAGCGATGTAACTGGAAAAACAACTGATAGGTAGACCTCGAGTAAGTCCGTAGTTGGACCAGACAGGGGAGGCCAAGGAGTAAAAACCTCGAGACATATAATCGTAAAATTTATCGGCGAAACCTGGCTTTTGTAGATAGTTTTCAGCTATGGTTGCTATCTCCCTGATTCTTTCTTCGGCGGTCACACCTTCCAACAAATAACCCTTTGATAAAAACTTCTTACTGTTTTCGTTTAGCCAATACATATTTTTACTCGATTATATTAATAATTAAAACAAATCCTCGCTTGTAATACTTTTGGTTTTTTTGCTGTAATTTATAGACTTTTTGTTGAAAAAATCTCCGTGTTTGGTTGCGATAACTTCATCGTCAAACCAGTTTGCTTCTTTGAGGAAGGTTTCATCAATGTCGAATATTTTCTGGATCCCGATACTCTGTAGAGAATTATTGAATCGCTGTTTGATGAACTCGATTACTACAACTTTCGGCATAAAATCAAGCTCGCCGGCTTCAAATATCCAATCCACTATTCCCATTTCAGCTTCGAATGCTTCTCGGCAGAGTCGGATTACGGTGTCTTCGAATTCTTTGTCGAACCATTCTGGGTGTTCGCTCTTTATTATATTGATTACATCTATTCCAAAAAGTCCATGAATTTGTTCTTCTTTTGAAGTCGCTTCCACTGCGTTTGAAATCCCCTTGAATAAATTCTTGTGCTTATTGAAAGACATTATGATCAAGAATTGCGAGAAGAGGGAAACGTGTTCAATAAATAAAGAAAATAGAAGTATAGACTGACTATATTCGCGGTTATCTTCACTGCGAGCATTCTTTAGTGACTTTTCCAAATAATTCACTCTAGCCATTATTGCGGGGAAATCTTGGATTTTTTTGAATTCGTCATTGAGCCCTAGAATCTCTAGCAGGTGAGAGTATGCGTCCATGTGCCTGACTTCACTTTCAGCAAAAGTAAAACCCACAGATCCGATCTCTGGCTTTGGCATTTTTTTGTAAATGTCACCCCAGAAAGTTTTCACCGCCACTTCTATTTGAGCTATGGCGAGCATGGCGTTCTTGATAACTATTTTTTCTTTAGGATTTACGTTGACTTTGAAGTCCTGAACGTCTCCGACAAAATTAAATTCGGTATGAATCCAATAAGAGTGACGAATAGCGCTCACATATTCATAAAGTTCAGGGTATTCGTATGGTTTCAGGCTCAATCTTTTCTTGAAAATGTCCCGTTTTCGTAGTTCGGCTCTCTGTTGTCTATATAGAATATAGGCTTTGGCAGCATCAAAAAAATCATTGGCCATGAGTCGCTCTTCCGCCAAGTCTTGAACTTCTTCTACGCTAGGACAGAGGTTAACTACACCATCGTTTCCTTCGATTGTTTGAGCAAAGTGTTCATTTAACTTTACTGAGACCTCGTTAGCTACTTTTTCAGCGTCTTCTCGGGTTCCGTTGCCAACTGCGACCATAGCTTTGTGTATAGCATCTGCAATTTTGCCTAAATCAAAGTCCTGAATGGACTGGTCTCGTTTCTTAATGCAGGTAACAAGCTTTTGATCACTATTTTGACTCATAATTCTTTAAATAAACTGATAAAAAAATTGCTAAAAAATATTTCCGTTCCCTAATCTTACCATAGGTTTTCTAAACGGTGCAAAATGCCAAAATGCCTTTACCAGAGCGGGTGTTTTGGGAAACAAAAAGTTTATCCACAGTTGGGTTTTTAAATTTTTAATTTTACCTATAGTAACTCCACATTTTGAGACGTTGAAATAAGCAGAATAAAGCATATAATAGAGCCAATGCTACTTAATTTAATGAAAATTCTCATACCCGCAACAGTTGCTTTTGCTTTGGGTATATTTATTACCCCTCTGGCTACCCATTATTTTTATAAATACAAGATGTGGAAAAAGCGGATCCGTACAGAAACCGCGTCCTCTAGTGAATTTAGCAAAATACACAAAGCAAAGGAGGCTAGTGAGGTGTCTACACCCTGTGTTGGTGGAATAATCATCTGGGTTTCTATTTTGGTTACAGTTCTGCTGTTCTATTTACTGCCATTTTTGTTTCCAAATAGTGTTTTTTTAACCGAGTTAAACTTTTTCAGTCGATCTCAGACCTTGTTACCGTTAGGAGTACTAGTTTTAGGGGCTCTTTTGGGATTGTTTGACGATATGCTCGAGATAGCCGGACGGTCTAACATCACCAGGAACTCATCTTGGTACACCAAATTAAAGTTAGGCATCATCATAATCATGGGCGCAACCGCAGGTTGGTGGTTTTATACAAAACTAGGCATGGATTCGATAAATATTCCTGGAGACGGTTTGTTATACATGGGCGTGTGGTTTATACCGTTCGTGATCTTGGTGATGCTGGCTACTTTCTCTGGTGGGGTCATCGACGGTATCGACGGACTCTCCGGTGGAGTGCTGTCTTCCATCTTTGCGGCCTACAGTGTCATCGCTTATGCTAGTAATCAAATCGACCTAGCAGCGCTTTCTCTGGTTATCAGCGGGGCTACTCTCGCATTTTTGTGGTTCAACATTCCACCAGCCAGGTTTTATATGGGGGAGACAGGCATGATGCCACTTACCATAGTGCTGGCTACATTCGCTTTTCTTACTGACACCGTACTTCTGCTACCTATCATCGCATTTCCTTTGGCCGCAACTTCTTTTTCTTCCAGTGCTCAACTCATTGCCAAAAGATTTGGCAAAAAAGTTTTCAGAGTAGCACCACTGCACCATCATTTTGAAGCTCTGGGTTGGCCCGGCTACAAAGTCACCATGAGATATTGGGTTCTCTCTGTCGTATTTGCAATTTTAGGTGTCATATTAGCAATAATGACCAAATAAATGCGCAAGGCGAAACCCGATAAATTTTTCCTCAGTCTCGTCATCATTTTGATCGTAGTTGGAGTTGCTACCTTCGTCTCAGCTTCTCTTGGAATTTTACCGAGAAGTGAAAAAACATTTTATGGCGTTTTAGTCAGTCAATTGGTTTTGGGCCTGGGCTTGGGTTTTTTCGGTATGTATTTTACTTACCGGATTGATTATCAATTTTGGCGCAAGAATGCTTTTTGGATTCTGCTCGGATCTGTTTTACTGACAGCGGCGGTATTCATACCCGGACTTGGTAGATCCCATGGCGGAGCACAGAGGTGGCTTGACCTGGGGCCAATTTCTTTCCAACCAGCAGAATTATTGAAATTCGGATTCATTATTTATTTTGCCGCCTGGCTTTCCTGGGCAAAACATAAGGTCCAAGATTTTAAGTTTGGTATTTTACCCTTTGCGATTTTACTTTCCATAATTGCTTTTATACTGC
>Ga0208373_1001937_pt1 | contig 24880 bp, 21 predicted proteins | sample RifOxyC2_FD_184036 | JGI IMG/M metagenome (GOLD analysis project Ga0208373, IMG submission 184036) | Soil microbial communities from Rifle, Colorado - Rifle Oxygen_injection C2 (SPAdes) | ecosystem: Environmental > Terrestrial > Deep subsurface > Rock core/Sediment | place: Rifle, Colorado... | reverse complement strand
CATAACATTAGAAGATATTTTAGAAGAAGTCGTGGGTGAAATTTATGACGAAGACGATGATGGAATGGTGAAAAAGATCTGGGGTCAACGAATTGGTATGAGAAGGCATTAGACTAAAAGTTAGCAGAAAGAAAACCTTAAATACTACTACGAAATGATTCAACACTGACAATAACACTCCGAGATAAATTATTGTTGTCAACAAAAAGATTTGTGTCCCCCAGAGGCTGTCCGTTGTGACCCTTTTTATTACGTGTCTGGCGGTTTATCAAGATAACTTTCAAGTAATGAAATTGTCTTGAGAGCCTCTTCCTCATCCAATATCTGAATGGCGTAACCTGCATGGACAATTACATAATCCCCAATTTTTGCATTTTCTAACAGGAGAAGTCCAATCTCTCGTTGCAGGTTACCGAGCTCGGCTATGCCCTTAGTTCCTTCAATTTTGATAAGTTTCATGGGAACGGCTAAACACATGTCTTTAACCTTTCACCGGCAATAACGGCCTGGCCTAACGATATACCACCGTCGTTGCAGGGGACTTCTTTGTGGGAATACACAGTAAAACCTTGTAATTTAAGTTTTTTGACAAGGCGGCTAAAGAGGAATTTATTTTGGAATACCCCGCCTGACAATACAACATCGTCAATACCTTTGCTGTCGCGGAGCATTGTGCATACCTGAAGTACGATTTCTACTATCGAATTGTGGAACCTTGCGGAAATTGTTGGACTTGCGGTCTTATGGTGCATATCTTCTATTATCTTTTTGATGACTGGCTGCCATTGAATGATAAAGGACACGCTGCAGCGTGTCCCTACATTAGAATTAATATCGAATGGATAATGTTCTATAATGTGCTCATCAACAATTGATTCAAGTTTTACTGCTGCCTGTCCTTCATAGTTGACAGAATGCTGCAAATCAAGTAAAGAAGCCACACCGTCGAACAACCTTCCCATGCTTGATGTTAAAGGTGAATTAATTTTCCGGGACAACATTTTAAGTAGTATTTCTAATGTATCATTCCTCTCTTTCATAAACTTTTGGGTATCGAAAAGGCGAAGCAGGTGAATATCCGTACCATACATGTGATAAAGATACGAAATTGCCATACGCCATGGTTCCTTGATTGCCTGCTCCCCACCGGGCATAGGCACATAATCAAGATGGCCAGCCCGTTCATATCCAGAAAGGTCTGCAACAAGAAATTCTCCGCCCCAGAAATTGCCGTCATCTCCGTAGCCCAAACCGTCAAAGGCAACGCCAATTACCTTATGGTTAATGTTATTTTCTGCCATACAGCTTACAATATGGGCGTGATGATGCTGTACACCTATTTTAGAGATAGTATCTTTCTGCGCAAGGGCGTATTTGGTGGAAAGATATTCCGGATGAAGGTCGTATGCTATCACCTCCGGTTCAATGGAGAACAGTCTTTTATAATGCTCAATAGCCGTCTCATACGAATTCATGGTCTCGGTATTTTCCAAATCTCCTATATGATGACTTAAAAAAGCATGATTTCCACGTGCCAGGCAGAATGTATTTTTAAGAAATGCCCCACATGAGAGGACAGGTTTTGGAAAGGCGTATTGCAGCCTTACTGGGAATGGTGCATATCCCCTCGACCTGCGGATAATCGTCTCTTTGTCTTCAACCACTTTTACGACCGAGTCATCGCACCGCATAAAGATTTCCCGGTCATGTACCAGGAAATAGTCTGCAATACCTTTGAGTCTTTCCAAAGCTTCGTTGTCTTTGTAAGCAATTGGCTCATCGCTCACGTTGCCGCTTGTCATTACGAGCGACAGCCCTGATTCTTTAATTATAATATGGTGGAGTGGGGTATAAGGCAGCATCACCCCAAGATACAGGTTGTCAGGGGCAATGTCATGCGGTAACAGTTCAGCACCCCCACCTGGCCTCCCCCATCGAGGGGGAGGAAACGTTTTTCCCCCGCCCCTGGTGGGAGGGGTTAGGGGAGGGGGGTGAACGGATACGTCATGCGGAATGGTACAATCACTCTTTTTTTTCAGCAGGACAATTGGTCTTTGTGTAGATAATAACAAGGTTTCTTCCTTTGCATTAACAAAGCAAAACTTGTTTACCGTTTCGATATTTTCCATCATTACTGCAAATGGTTTGTCTTCCCTGTATTTTCTTTTCCTTAAAAGAGAAACGGCATTGCTGTTCAGGGCATCACAGGCGATATGATAACCTCCAAGCCCTTTAACGGCAACTATCTTTCCGTCCTGAAGAAGGGTGCAAACAGTAGAAATGGGGTCTTGTGTTTGAACTGTAAACCCTTCATTATTGAGCAACATTAACTGAGGACCACAAACAGGGCAGGCATTGGGTTGTGCGTGGAACCTTCTGCTTTGTGGGTCATGATATTCACTACTGCAATCGTGACACATACGAAAATCAGACATCGTGGTATTTTTTCTATCGTAAGGTATATCCTTAACAATAGTAAAACGTGGCCCGCAATTTGTGCAGTTAATGAACGGATAACGGTAACGGCGATCCATTGTATCGAACAATTCCTTAAGGCAGTCAGGGCAAGTTGAAATATCCGCGCATATCATCGTCGTATTGGTTTCTTTTATTGCGCTCTCTTCAATAATAAAGTCTTTGTAACCTTTTGGTGGAAGGGTGGTATAGTGGATGTCTTCAATAATGGCATGCGGGGGTGGCGATTTTGCAAGGCAGGTAAGAAATTCATCAACAGAGCTATCACAACCTTCAACATCTATAAAAACACCGCTTGAATCATTTTGTACAAATCCTGATAAGGAAAACCGTGTGGCAAGATTATAGATATATGGACGAAACCCAACCCCCTGAACAACCCCGTTTGCAGAGATTTGCATTCTTTTCAACATGGAAAGATATTGTCAATTTTCAGGGGTGAATGTAAATTTGAATACATAAGGAAAAACAAATAATGGCGGGAGCGTGTGGGAATCGAACCCACCTATCCCGCTAAAAGCAGGACAGACCGGATTTGAAGTCCGTCGCCGACACCAGCCGACATGCACTCCCATAAAAATCTTTATCCGTGTAATCTGTGAAATCGTTCGACTGAGCGCTCACGACTAAATCTGAGGTTTCAAAACTTTAGCAGAGACTAATCTTGACTGGGAGTATCGGTGTTTGCTGTTTTGAACGATGTAATAAGATCTTTAGGAGTAAGCACGCCGCCAGAAAAGAGCACTTTAAACGCCTCCTCAACGCTAAGATTAGCATCCACGACGTCATCCTCCGTGACAAATATTAAAAATCCAGTTGTTGGATTTGGTGTGGTTGGAATAAACACGCTGATAAATTTTTTTTCATTGTTATATTTCGTAGCGCCAGTAACAAATCCGATAGATTTTGCGCCTTCTTTTGGAAAATCAATGAGAACCACGCGTTTAAAGGCTTGTTTGTCAGGCAAGCCCACCGAGTGAATTATTTGTTTTACGGAAGAATAGATATTTTTAACAAAGGGAGTCTTCGTTAGCAGGTTTTCAAAATAGGCGATGATAGCCTTACCTACGAAATTAGCAGCAAAGATACCAATAAAATATAATGAAATAAAAGTAAGGAGAAGACCAAGGAATGTAATAATAAATTCATCGAGAGAGGATCTTGGTAAGGCGACACCGTAAAATTGCAATACCTTTTTAATAACCGGCGAAAGTATGCCTCCAACGAAACCAAAGAGAAATTTTACAACAAAATAGGTTACATAAACAGGCAAGATGAGCAATAAGCCCGTTAGCATCCTTTTTCTTACATCTTTTTTAAATTGTCCAAACATACCTAGTTTTTTTTCTTCCATAGATCATCCATGTACTCTAAAAATGACTAGATTTCCAAACAAAGGCAATAATACCTGCGAATATAAAATTGAAATCGGCAATAGTCTCGAGCAATAAACCTTCAGATACAATTCGTTTTTGAAATAAATATTGGTAACCAAAGGCATAGGCAACGCAAGGGAGCAGATAATATCCCAGAGTAGTAGTCCATCCAAGGAGTGGACTTATAAATAAGAGACCTGTAACTGCAGCCGTAAGGATAATAAGAATCGTTTTTGTTCGTTCCTTTCCGATTGCAATAGGGATTGTTTCCTTTCCCAGGATGCGGTCGCCCTGAATATCGCGAATATCTAAGACTACAGCCCTGATAAATGCAATGCTGAATGCAAAAGCGATAGCAATGGCAAGGGACGGTATAAAACTTTTTCTTGTACCAAGGAAAGGTATTAATGCCGTACTAACGGCCCACGCTATACTGTAAAAAATCTCTTTAGATCCCGGTATTTGTTCAAGACTTCTGTAACGGATAATTTTAGACAAATTCTTTGGTATTATTTCTAATCGATAAAAAATGCCAAAGAGGCTTGCAAGGAAGATGCAGAAAAAAATGGACTTGCTGAGAACGAATCCCAGGATAAAAGATGCTACCGCCCCGGCAGCGCCAAGACAAACAAATAGGTGCTGTTTCCTTTCGTAAAATTTTGCCCTTGCAGGTTCATTGAGCGCCACGGCTTCTTTGTTGGCAAAATGATTCAGCACCTGCATAGAAAAAATGAATAGAGCTGCAATCAAGCAAAAACTTAGGCAAGGCTGAATTCCGAGTAACACGGTGCTTGCATAACACAAACTTGCTGCTCCTAGCCCTACGTAGATACAGCTTCCGATTAAAAAACTGGCAATGCTTTTTAGTCCAAATAGGAATTTTTCGTATCTGTTGACTTTGTAGGAATGTATCTTCTCAACCACCCTTTTAATCATCCAGTTTGGGGTTGAAGCGCCTGCGGTTACGCCAATAGTGTCAAAATCTTTGAACTTACTGAGGTCTAACTCGGCATCGGTTTCGACGTGGAATGTCGGCGTTCCCTCGGACTCGCATATCTTAACAAGTCGGGTGGTATTGGCGCTTCCCCTCCCGCCAACAACAATCATGGCATCAACCGTTTTGCTGAGGCTGATGACTTCATCCTGCCGTTTGTAAGTGGAACTACAGATTGTTTCGAAAGATTCACAGGTTGAATAGCGTTTTTTAAGCCTATCGATAGCCTCTTTGAACATGCGCCTGTCTTGTGTTGTTTGGGCGACAACGCACACCTTGTCCATTGGCGGAAGATGTTCAATTTCATCCAATTCCTGCACGACATGCCCTTTGCCTTCCGCGTAGCCCAGTAAACCTATGACCTCTGCGTGTCCTTTATCACCGACTATCACGGTTGAATATTCCTGTGATGCATATTTTTTGATGATAGATTGAACTCTCATTACGTGGGGGCAGGTAGCGTCACAGACCTTTGCACCCAAATCTTCGATTTCTTTTCTACGGGTGGGCGTAATTCCGTGCGCCCTGATAACAACCGTGCTTTTAGAAAGGTCTGTCTGGCCATTAACGACGTGAATGTCTCTTTTTTCCAGATATTCAAGCACCTGAGGATTGTGAATGAGGGGACCATCGGTATAAACTTTGCCGTCGTTTTTTTCATTCGCAGCATCCAAAAGGATGTCCATCGCACGTCGTACACCCATGCAAAATCCTGCAGTTTTAGCAACTATTACCCTCAATTTATTACCTCGGAGTATTTAATGCAAATGAAACACTTGTATCCAATATGAGTTGATTCCTTCCACAAACAAAAAGCATGTATAGATAGGAGTTGTTCCATATCGGCAAATAATAGTTGGCTGCGATTTGCCATGTTCGACATGAAAGACGTGCCTTTATTTAACCTATCTCTGTATAAGGGAGGAAAACTATATTAGAATTTTTGCAAATTTTATCAGGTATGACGGGGTATGTCAATATTTTAATATCAATGAAAGTGTTGACCGTAATGGGTTTTTCCTTGCCATACAATTGCATATTTTTCTATAATAATCAAATTACAAAATTCTGGTATGATAAAATAGTAATGAAATAGTTTTTATAATAACGAAAGAGGCTAGTTATGTCGGCAATTATTATTGATGGTGAGTCTTTTGCTGGAAAGATTCGTACACGATTAATTGAGGAGATCGATACCTTAAAAAACAAAGGTTTTTGCCCACATTTGAAGGCCGTTCAGGTAGGTGAAAATGCATCGTCTCGGTTGTATGTTCAAAACCAACAGAAACAATGCGAGGCAATTGGCATTAAATATACCCTGGATGAACTTCCTGCTGATACGAAAGAAGCGGCTTTGACCGAACACATTAAAAAATTGAATAACGACCCGCAGGTAACGGGAATTATATTGCAAATGCCCTTACCCGAAGGTATAGACGCGAAAAAGGCACAGACATTGATTGCCCCTCATAAAGATGTAGAGGGGATGAACCCTGCCAACATGGGTGAGCTTGTTTACGGAAATACAAGACTGGTCCCATGCACTGCCATGGCGGCAGTAGAGCTTGTGAAATCAGTGGGTGTTGAGATTCGGGGGAAGGAAACAACAATTGTTGGTCGCAGTGCCATCGTAGGGAAGCCTGTTAGCTTGTTAATGTTGGATTTGTCTGCAACACCAACGGTGTGCCATTCTGGTACAAAAGACCTTTCTGCCCAGACGAGAAAAGCGGATATTTTAATCGCTGCCATTGGAAAGGCAGAGATGATTAAAGGTGATATGATCAAGCCCGGCGCCATTGTCATCGATGTCGGGATTAACCGCGTAAAGGAACTCGATGCACAGGGAAACCCCGTTATGAACGTAAATGGCAAACCGAAGATGAAAACTGTGGGTGACGTTGAATTTGCGACAGCTAAAGAGGTTGCTTCTTACATAACCCCAGTTCCAGGGGGGGTAGGACCTGTGACGGTGGTCATGTTATTGCGAAATACGGTGGAAGCATTAAAAATAAGTGCAAATCTTTAATGCACGCATTCCTCCCGTTTCAATTCCTGGGAAAAAAATAATTAAATGCTATGTATAAGAATAAAATTCTTGTTGCTATACCTGTTTTTAATGAAGCGGATGTGCGTGATATTATCCAGAGGGTTAACAATTTTCACCTGGATGTATTAGTCATAGACGATGGATCGACCAATGGTCTCCATAAAGAATTAATAAATTTTAGGAATATACACGTAATCTCGCATCAACGAAATCTTGGTTATGGCAAGACAATTATAGATGCATTCACATTTGCAATTGAAAATGGATATGATTACCTATTGACGATTGACAGCGACGGGCAACATGAACCTGAAGAAATTTTGCTATTTCTGAAAGAAATTCCATTTTATGATTGTGATATTCTATCGGGGTCCAGATATTATTTTCCTGCAAGGCCAAACAATGAATTTCCACAGGAGCGATATCTCATTAATAAAGAGATTACAGGCATTATAAACAGAATTACGGAATTCAATGTAACAGATGCATTTTGTGGTTTTAAGGCTTATAAAGTTGAAAAATTGAAGTTAATGCACTTGACTGAGTATGGATATGGGATGCCGTTGCAGTTATGGATAGAGGCGTGGAAGTCGGGCTTGCGGGTGAGAGAGATACCTGTTAAACTAATATACAAAGACCTCTTGAAACAATTTAAAGGTATTTTGAAAAATCCTGTTACGAGGTTGAATTATTATAAAAATATCATAGAGAAAGAAATTACTGATACCGTACAAAACGACATAGCAATACGAAAAACAAGAAAGAAAGTGATATTATAATACTTAATCAAGTTTGTAAACTCACACGATGATCTTTTATAAAACATATGCTTCATAATTCCCTTTATATACACGTCCCATTCTGTGCCAGAAAGTGCCACTATTGCGATTTCAATTCGATTGTTTCGGAATCAAAGACCATAGACCGTTACCTTTACGCTATTGAGAAGGAGTTATGTGCGTTAAAAGACCGATATGTATTCAACACGGTCTATATAGGCGGCGGAACACCTAGCATATTAACTGAACTTCAGTTGGAAAAACTACTCCAAAGCGTTATCCGTTATATTCCATCTTCTGAGATACAGGAGTATACGGTTGAAGCAAATCCCGGCACACTGGCTATGAATAAGATCGGATTGCTAAAGGAATACATGGTGAATCGCATTAGCCTGGGAGTACAATCATTTCAGGATAGACAATTAAATTTTCTTGGGCGTATTCATTCAAGCAATGATGCCAGAAATGCCTTTGCTTTACTGCGAGAAGCCGGATTTGAAAATATTAATATTGATTTAATATTTGGATGTCCTGAACAGTCTATCGAAGATTGGGAAAAAGACTTAAAAACTGTAGTTGAATTGAATCCTGAGCACATATCGACATACGCCCTTACGTATGAAGAGGGAACATTGCTCACAAGGGATTTGGATGACGCGGTTATCCATAAACTGGACGAGTGTGTTGAATTGGAGATGTATAAAACATCCATACGTTATTTAACGAGTAACGGCTATAATCACTATGAAATCTCGAATTTCGCAAAATATGGGGACGAATGTGTCCATAATCACGTTTACTGGAAAAATATGGGTTATGTGGGGGTCGGGTCGGGGGCATTTTCTTTGATTGACGGTGTGAGGACTTCAAATGAGAAAGACATATGTAAATATACCGATGGAATAAACGAGAATAAAAATATAAAGTCTTTCCATGAACATTTACAGATCAATCAATTTGCATCTGAAACCGTTATTATGGCGTTACGTCTCCGTCAGGGAATATCAAATGCCGATTTTTACAAACGCTTCGGTTATAAAATTGAGGATCAATTTGGAGAGCAGATAAACAGTTTATCAAAGGATGGTTTGATTAGTTATAAGGGTGAGAGATTGAAACTCACGGAAAAAGGATTATTTGTCGCAGACACTGTGATGACAGAATTTATATAATATTTGTTTTGTTACTTTTATTGAGGAGTTATTAAATTGGTAAGCGCTACAGAAATTAAAAGGGGTACCGTAATAAAAATGGATGGTGAATTGTATTTGGTGGTTGATTATCAACACGTGACCCCGGGAAATTGGCGTGGTATGGTACAGGCAAAACTGAAAAGTATGAAACAGGGAAATGTCGTTCAGAAACGATTCCGGTCTACGGATAAATTAGAAGATGTATTCCTGGAGCATCGCACGATGGAGTATCTGTATAAGGATGGGGAGAATTATTGCTTCATGGATACAGAAAATTATGAGCAGGTATTATTGCCTAAAGAGGCGGTTGAAGACGCCATGCCTTATATGACGTTAAACAGCCAGGCAAAGATTGCTTTTTATGAGGGGAAGGCGCTTTCAGTGGAACTTCCTACGTCTGTCTCTTTGAAGATTGTTGAAACAGATCCGGGGATGAAGGGAGACACGGTAGTGAATGTTTATAAACCTGCAAAATTAGAGACAGGGCTTGTTGTAAAGGTTCCTCTGTTCATCAATAATGGTGAAGTAATCAAAGTAGATACAAGAACTGGTGAATTCCTTGGAAGGGAATAGCCATTAGTTAGCAATAGGCAGTGGGCAGAGAGCGATAAATTTTCATTGCCAACTGCTTACTGCCTATTTGTTACTTTTTCTTTATGGCTGTGGCTATACCGACGTCATAGAGTTATGCAAGAGGGTCAGGTATGCGTATAGAGGAATCTATTAAAATTTACGGCGCAAAGATAGATGAATTGTTGAAAGAGATCATTCCGCCTCATAAAAATGATTATTTAAGTGAGCCAATATGGCATCATCTGCACACAGGAGGCAAAAGAGTAAGGCCTGCAATATGTTTAATTACCTGTGAGGCATTGGGAGGAAATACTAATGATGCGGTACATTTTGCCCTCGCTATAGAGATTCTGCATAATATGTTCCTCATGCACGACGATATTGAGGATGGTGATACGATAAGACGAGACCAGCCTACTGTATGGGTGAAATATGGGACGGCCAATGCAATTAATGCAGGTGATTATCTTCTTGCGTGCGCGTATAAAAGTGTGTTAGCAAGCCCTGTCTCATTAGAAAAAAAGATACACTTATTGCAAATACTTACGCTAACCTACGAAAAAACGGTAGAAGGTCAGGCGCTTGACATCAACGCGAGGGCGGCGGAAGATTTTTCAGTAGATAAATATATGGCGATGGTTGAACTTAAAACCGGATACTACCTTGCATGCGGTATGGTTGGTGGTGCCGTAGTGTCTGGTATTTCCGAAAAGGTTGTAGAAAAGATATGGTCGCTTGGGAAGACGATGGGACCTGCATTTCAGATTCGTGATGATTTAATCGACTTAACACACGGCAAGGGACGCGGGGGGGCGATTGGTTCCGATGTGAAGGAAGGCAAGGCAAGTTTTCTCTATTCGTATGCATTACAGGTCGCTTCTGCCGATGATAAGAAACACCTGCGTGACATTATGTTAAAACCTAGAGACGAGACAACAGATAATGATATAAAATTGGTGCTGGACATCTATAAAAAGTATAATGCTATAAAATATGCCCAGGATTATGCGGAAGATTTGATAAAGCAATCTTATAACACAATTGATGAAATCCCTGTCGAAAACAAAACGGTATTCAAAGAGATTGCTTCATTTATGGCCAATCGTATGTCCTAACCCTGGACAAGCCAAAATCAAACAGGGACTGAGTTAAAATTTTAGATTTACGATTTCAGATTTACGATTTTCTCAATCTCAAATCGTAATTCGTAATTCGTAAATTTTAGTTGGAGAATAAAATATAATGAGAATGATAGGAAAAAACTTACAGATACTAACTATTACTGGTGCCGTGTTATATATGTCTTTATACGGATGCAGCAAAAAAGAGGTATCTGAAGGTGTAAGTAACAGTGAAGAAGCTGCAACTGGGGAGACATTGGTTGACCAGGAGGTAAAAAAAGAGGTAAAACTTCCGGGAAAAATGTCAGCTTCAGAGTATTATACCTACGGGTTGGAACATATTAAAAAAGGCGGTTTCGACGAAGCAATTGCCGCATGGGAGAAAGCATTGGAACTTGAACCAACCATGATCAATGCTTATGAAAAGGTTGCAAAGGCATATTATACCCAGGGTAAATTTAGTAAAGCCGGAGAGATATACAGAAAAGAACTGACGTTAAAACCCGACGATCCAATGATATATTTTAGTTTGGGCGTTGTCTATCGTATGAATGAACAATTAGAAGATGCGGTTAAGATGCAGATGCAAGCTATATCTTTAAACCCGAAACTTGCTTCTGCCTATAATGAACTTGGATTAACGTATTGCAAACAGAGAAAGCTGGACGAGGCCGTTGCTGCCCATAAAAAAGCCTTAGAATTAGACCCTAAGCTGGGAACGGCGCACAATTATTTAGGTGTGGTTTATTTGTTAAAGGGGATGAGCACTGAGGCAGAGGCAGAATTTAATGAATTCAAAAAATACGAAGCGGAAAAAAAGATGTACCCATCACACGGGGGATCTCCGTCACACTAAAAAAAATGGGGGCATTGTATAAATGCCCCCACTCTTTTTTTATGTCCACTTCAAATTTACTCTATAAGTAACAACCTATTTCTTGCCCTTCTCTTGTTCCTTTTTGCAAATTGGACATGCCAGGAAATCCGCATCACACTTGTCGCAGTGCTGGAGGAGCCATTCCGCTGTCATCTTCTTGCAATCCGGGCACTTCATTTCCCATTTTGCCAACGTCTTTCCCTTAACAGGCCTTGTACGCACTTCTTTGCACTTTGGGCACTTTCCTTCCATGGTCGAAGCTTTTAACTCTGCAGATGCCTTTTGGCACATTACGCATGCCAAGACATCTTTCCCGCACTTATCACAATGGTGAACAGCAAGTTCTCCTATCTCATTTTTGCAATCCGGGCATACCATAACCTGTGCTGCAAGAGTCCTTCCCTTTTCGGGACTTACTCGCACGTCCTTACAAGTGGGACACATTGGTAACTCTACCGTGGGATGTTCAGGTGCAAGCGCCTTTTCACCATGTTTGTGCGCTTCCTCTTGTTTTTGTTTTTCTTCAGCATAAACAAAATTGCCCGCACACATCATTAGACCAACAGAAGTAACTGCAGAAACAACTAGCCCTAAAAATTTCTTATTCAACATACTTTACTGACCTCCTTCCATGGTATAAAAGTTTTAAAATGATAACATTTAAAATATAAAATTTACATACTTCTAACCTTTTCTATCAAACTTGTCAATGAATTTATTTATTTTAGATAAATTATTAATTAATACTCATTTCTTTAGATATTTTGAAGGGTCTTTTTTAAATGTTTCTTCACAATGTTTGGAACAGAAATAATACGTTTTGCCGTCGTGCTCAGCTTTAAGCGCTTTATCTGTATTTACAACCATACCGCAAACATAATCCTTTACAGTGGTTTTTTCAGCGGTCTTTTTTTCATCTGCTATTACATTTGAATTCATCAAATAACTTGAGATGATCACAGTAAAACTTAAGGCTGATAGTAAATATAAAAAACGTTTCATTTTATTCCTCCCCAGCTAAATTACTTGTAATATAAAGGAAGTCACCCCCTTATAATGAATACTAACATTATTCATCATTTAATATATTAAGCAGTTATCTAGTTTCTGTCAATGTTTTTAATTTCTAAAGCACTATGTAAAGCTGCAGAAAAATTAGGAATATTTTGTATCCTTTTTATCATTTGCTATTTTTGATTTTGTGTTAACTTAAAAATTTCAAGCAAGTTTGCTGTTAACTCCCACCAACCATTTTTGAATGTGGCATAGTCATACCCTCCCATAGCAGATGCGTATCGCACCGAGTTGGCGTAGAAAAACCATTGCTTTATCCATAGTCGTTCAATCGTCTCATCAAAAGGGTTAGACGGATCTGCCAATCCTTCATTCCAAGCTTTCTGAAGTAATTGTGTAGCTGATAAACACATCATATCGGTTTCTGCTATAGTGGAATCAAGTTTGACAAAGTGCTGGTTGACCCAGTCTGTATTATGACAACTTTGACATACCTTTTCCATTTCGATTTGGCGCCGCAACTGTTCACTTTTATCAATCAGATATTCAGATGATGGTTCTCCTGTGTATGTAGTCGGAAGAGGTAGGCCGTCCTTGTTATTAATTAAATATGTTTCACCATTTTTTGGTTGAGGATGAGAATAAATAAGTCCAAACAATCTGACCCATAGCCTTGCGCCAAAATCATGGGTTCTTGATACAATAACCTTATTATCAGGAGTAGTTATGAGGCTATTATGGCAGGTAGCACATGTTGGAGCTTGAAAATCTTTGCCAACTCTCCAGGGAACATTATTCCAGTTCCATTCATGCTGTTTAGAGAAGAAAATGTTTCCGTGTTTACTTTCTTTGTAAACCTCAAACGCAGGCACGTCCGGCTCAATATGGCATTGAGAACAGGTATAAGGTTTTCTGGCTACCTCGATAGAGAAATTGTGTCGCGGATGGCATGATGTACATGCCCCCAGGCTTCCATCGGGATTAATCCTTCCTACTCCCTGGTTCGGCCAGTTGGCAAGGTCAGGAACATCAATTTCACCCATCTTTGAGAAAATCTTCTTCATGCCTTTTACTGTTACAGCAGTGCCATGACACGCATAACATGTTTCAGCCTTTGTATGTTCTGACGAATTCAAGCTGATTATTTTACCGTCTTTCATTTCTCTAACGCTTGTGATTGCCTCACCAAAGGTATGATAAAGGGGGTTTTGCTGAAGATTCTCCAGTGCGTGTGCCTTTTTACTGACGGAATATTGGTCTACTTCAACTGAGTGACAGACCTTACAATCATTTGGCGACACAATCACATTGATCATAAATCCAAAGTGTTCGAAGTTGTCTTTGTGGGCAGAGGCATTCAGACTATGACATTCATAACAGCCAACGACAGTTGACTGTAAAGTTTCTGGTATTACCTCGCTTGAAATTCGCCGCTCGAGAGGAGGCATTTTGAGCGCCAGTTCCGGAGTCGTTTTTGAATGCCTGCTTTTAAGCCAATCCTCGACAATCCCCGGGGTATAGTTTTTGTGGCATAGGATGCATACTTGACTTTGCTCACTGATTGGAGGTGGCATAGATACTGGCCACTCCTCTCCAGCAAGCGTATTCGCTGCATACACAAAAAGGAGAACTAAATAAGTAATATACCGAAGTATTTGATTAATAAAAGGTATCATTTTAATTTATTTAATGGTTGAAATTCGATATTCTTCCTCTTGAAAGATTTTATTATCTCCACAATGATAAATGTAAAGGAGGAAAATCCAAAAACGGTAACCCAATCCTTTAAGTCTAAGGGCGTTACCTTAAAAACATTTTCCAAATAAGGTGTATAGACAATGGCTATCTGCATGGCCAATGAAAGACCCGTTGCCAATAGAAGTTTTTTATTGGTAAAAACACCTACCTTAAATAATGAAAGCCTTGCATTTCTGCAGTTAAAAGAGTGAAATAATTGAGAGATGACCATCACACAAAAAGCAACCGTCCTTGCCCGATCAAGATCGCCGCTTAACGCACATGGCAGTACTTCATTAGTAAACCAGTGTAAACAACCAAGTGTTGCGCAACTTGTATCGTACAAAACGAACAAATAGGCAAAGAGGGCAGAAAATGCTATAATAAAGCCTTGAAATATAATCAAACTGCCAAGTTTTTTGTCTACGATTTGTTCTTTTGACCTTCTTGCCGGTCTTTTCATGATATCAGGGTCAACCGGGTCAACACCCAATGCCAAAGCAGGTAATCCGTCTGTAGCAATATTTATCCATAATATTTGAATAGGGAATAACGGCAGGGGGAGATTAAATATTGACGCAAACAGCATTGTCAAAATCTCTCCTGCATTACACGAAAGCAGGTAGTGAATGGACTTCTTTATGTTGTCATAAATCCCTCTTCCCTCTTCAACGGCAGCAACGATAGATGCAAAGTTGTCGTCCGTTATGACCATATCAGATGCCTCTTTTGTGACGTCAGTTCCGGTAATACCCATAGATACACCGATACTTGCCTCTTTTACGGCAGGGGCGTCATTCACCCCATCGCCAGTCATAGCGACAACAGCTCCCAGTTTCTTCCATGCCTTTACAATTCTGAGCTTGTGTTCGGCAGAAACTCGTGCATATACGGCTATCCGAGACACCTCTTTTTCTAAAGCATTATCTGAGAGATTATCTAACTCTATCCCATCGATGGCTTTTGAATTTTTACCAAGAAATCCAAGTTCTTCACCAATGGCACGGGCTGTATTTTTGTGATCGCCGGTAATCATCACAGTCGTTATACCCGCATCGCAACAAGTAACAACGGCATCCTTTACCTCTGGTCTGGGTGGATCCATCATGGCTAATAATCCTGCAAAAATCATGTCTCTTTCTATTGAGTCGGGATCCTGGTTAATCATTTCACGGCCGAATTGTTTGAATGCTGTACCAAGGACGCGCAGGGCAGCGCCCGCCATCTTGTTGTTTTCATTTAAGATGGACTGTATATCGTTTTCTGTTAATTTTCTTATCTCTCCTTCAATGTAAATATTTGTGCAATCCTTCAGAATGACGTCTGCAGCGCCCTTTTCGTAAACAAGCAAAGAGTCTGGTCTGCTTCTGATAGTAGACATCTTCTTTCGATCGGAATCAAAGGGTATTTCTGAAAGAAGCGGTAATCTTTTTTCGAGTTCTTCCTTCCAGATACCTGCCTTACCCGCAACACTCAGGATGGCGCCTTCTGTAGGGTCGCCGATGATCTTCCATGTATTATTCGTATGTTGTTTAAGGTACGCATTATTACACAGCACGCCTATTTCCAGGATATTCTTTATTGATTGCTGATCGATCTCTGAAGGGGATATACCGGTGATAGTAAAGTTTCCCTCAGGTGTATAACCTGTTCCTGAAACATCAAAGGTTTTGCCATTAGCAAATATCTTTCTAACGGTCATTTCATTTTGAGTGAGAGTGCCTGTTTTATCTGAACAGATAACCGTAGCACACCCCAGAGTCTCTACCGACGGTAATTTTCGAATGAGTACGTGTCTCTTCACCATGCGTTGCACCCCTAAAGCCAGGGCGATGGTTACGATGGCCGGTAGGCCTTCTGGAATAGCTGCAACGGCAAGGCTTACCGAGGTGAGGAACGCCTCTAAAAGGGGGTCTTTTCTCCACAACTCTAAAAGAAAAACGATGGTTACAATCCCTAAACACAAATAGACTAATTTTTTCCCGAATACCTCGAGCTTCCGCTGAAGGGGGGTTTCCTCTTTTCCCGCTTCCTGGATGAGACCGGCAATTTTGCCCAATTCGGTGTGCATTCCCGTTGCAATAATAGCACACGTTCCTTTCCCACTCGTTACCGAGGTGCCCATAAACATCATATTTTCTCTGTCCCCAATAGGTAACGAGGGATTTTCAAGTGGTTCTGTGGATTTCCCCACAGGCGTTGATTCGCCCGTGAGGGATGCCTCTTGTGTCCTTAGACTAAAAGAAGAACACAATCTGCCATCGGCGGGGACATAATCCCCAGCCTCCAATAAGACAATATCCCCAGGCACAATATCTCGAGATGGTATGGAATGCATTTCACCGTCCCGCATTACCTTTGAAAAAGGCGCTGACATTTTTTGTAAAGCCGCAAGGGATTTCTCTGCGCGGTATTCCTGGATAAATCCAATAATGGCATTGATTATAACGATGGCAATAATGGCCAGTGCATCAATCCATTCCCCCATAAACCCGGAAACTATAGCGGCAGCAATCAATACCCATACGATAAAGTCATTGAATTGACCCAAAAAGAGCATTATGGGCGATACACCTTCTTTTTCTTCTAATTGATTGTGTCCGTATTTTTTTAATCTGTCCTCTACCTCGGTAAGGTTGAGCCCAGTGTTAACGTTTGTAACGAGATTTCCTATTACCTCGTCAACCTGCATTGTATGCCAGGGTATATCAGTTATTTTGTTTGTCATTGTATTGTCTTCAAAATATCTTTGTTGTGAGTTTTTAAAAATGAAACAAGACCGATTTACGAATTACGATTTATAATTATAATCTCAAATTGTAAATCTAAAATCAAAAATTCTTTTCTTCTTTTCTTTATGGTTAAGTCATTCTGATAACGGCTATATTACGTCATGTTATCAGTCAGAGACATTACAACACAAACCTTGTCTATGGGATTGACAATAAATAATCTGAACTTGTGGAGACGACCCGACGGGTCGTCTGTACTTGTCCGACACTTTGAAGACCAGGCACTTCGACAGTCTCAGTACAGTACAAGCGCTGTCAGGGCTAAAGCCCAATTCAGACTTCGTCGTGAGCTCAGTCGAACGATAAGACCGTCACTAACCCCAGCCTTAAGGCTGGGGTTAGTGGGTACACGTCCTACCGGGGCTTTAGCCTTGATAGCACAGCAACATGAAGTTGTTCATGTTATTTATTGTCAATCCCTATGGCTCATACACGGGTGGTGTTCAAGCGATTCGTATAAATGGGCGCATTGCTGGTTGTCTCTGTACAAATTATTTAAACACAACCCAAGCGGCATTTTCGAGACGTTATATTTACTATGGGGTATCAGGGCGCATGATTCTATGTATCCCTCCGGGTTAATATGGATAAATCCCTTTCCCGCCTCCCTGCAATTGTCCATAAGTTCTTCATCTCCGGGGAAATGTATTAAATAAGTATTTGACCTTTCCCTCAATTTTAAAAACCATTGCCTAAATGAATCTCTTTGAGCAGATGATAAACATAACCTCAAATTGGGTGTTCTTCCTGTTGGTATATATTCTATGAAACACCCTAGCCGACCGCCGTAAGGATACTTTTCCTCAAAAACCTCTTCCTTTTGAAGTTGTTCGACATTCTCCGAGGTAACCGTAATAGAAAACCCGTAAAGTATTTTATTGCTCTCAAGGTTATCGAAGGCATTCATAATACGATTGTATGTGCCTGTACCCCGCCTTTTGTCAGTATCTTCTAAACCACCTTCAAGACTGACTACGGGGATTATGTTGGGTGATCGAGACAGCTTTTTTACCACATCATCAGAGATTAATGTTCCATTCGTTATCAGGATAAAAAGGCTGTTACGGTGATTGCCTAAAATATCCAGCAGGTCAGGGTACAGCATGGGTTCTCCACCGGTAAGAACAAAAAAGAAGCAGCCAAGCGAACTGGCTTGTTCCAGAATACCTTCCAGCACTCTTTTGGGCAACACCTTTGTTTCACTATACACCCTTGCATAACAATGATCGCAGGTAAGATTACATTCTGAAGTAAGGCTTAACACAAAGGAATGCGGGATGGGATAATCAAGCTGATTCTGTATATAGAGATTAAGTTTATATTTCTTCCATACCTTTCCGAAGAGATTCAACGTTAACCACAAATGTCTCGGAGAAGATAATGCCCAGGGTAAAAATGCCTTTCTGAAGATGCGCAGGTTATATTTGAATCTGTTAGAGGATGTATGCATTAATGATTGTGCCCTTCACCCTTACCAGGCTGTGGTGCTTCTGAAGATATATAGGATGCAGGGTCTTTTTTAAATGTCTTTTTGCAATGTTCTGAGCAGAAGTAGTAAGCCTTTCTTTTGTACTCTTCTGACGGCGCCTTTTTGATATCGCTGACATCCATACCGCATACCAAGTCTTTTACAGCCTCGGACTTTTCACTCTTTACTTCTGCCTTTGTCTGAACTGCATGTCCGCCTGACTCGTGGCTGCTATGTCCTTCTCCTTCGGCACATGCTCCTCCGCATGCCCATATAATATTACGGACATAAGCGCCACGTAAACTAACTATAAAGGCAAACACCAACACTATACGTAAAATGCGACTTATGGTAAACTCCTTTCTATTCATTTTATTTGTGAATTCCATTGTTTCCTCTTAAATGGAGTGTTTAAGAGTCTTTGGCTACTATTTATATCGTTCACGATGGGGTACGTTCTTAATATTAAAAGCTTACCTGTTTCTCGTTGATTGCAAGATTTTGTCAATGTAAAAAATCCGTTTTCAAGTTCAATAGCTATGAATATTTTGCATTACGTAAAAGTATACAAAAATTATCACATCTTTTACACTGTGTCAAATAGAATTTGCAAATTTATTTACAAATCGGTTTTTTTAACGGTCTGCGTGCTGATGAAATACTTGTGGTGTTTAGATATGTATAGAGCGGCGAAACCGCAACCAAGCTAAAAAGTACAAGTTGAAAGATTCAAGTTTACTACCAACTTACAACTCGTAACTCACAAACATCTCAAAAATACTTACACAAATCGGTACCGCATCCTATATCCAGGAGTCTGTCGGTTGGCTTAATATCCAATCGGTTTAGTGTCTCGCGGAGTGTTGCGTTGATATTAAAAGTCCAGCGCTTGTCATATATAACGGCAAGATCAGCATAATAAATTACGAAGTAGATTGTGTAAAAGATGACTTTTTGTGGTATAAACAGTTCAGAAGTGCTGTTTATGAAAAATTTGGGTTTGCATTTAACATCCGTACACTTCCGTTAAATATTCCACCCTTTTTTACGATTAATTTATTGCAGGTAATTTTACCGTAGATTTCACCGGGCTTTAAAATCTCAACAGTACCCATTGCATAAAGGTCACCATGAATTTTACCTTTTATGATAGCATTCCCAACCCGGATGTTTGAGATTTCTATTACACCTTTTCTTTTTAGGTACAACGTACCGTGTGTCTCAATATGTTTCCCCAAAATGGCTTTTATCTTATAATCACTCAGGTCATTATGGTGATAGCAATAAGTACACATTACTGCCTGAGCCCTCGCGTTTGTAAAAATTTCTTTTCCACACTTGTAACAAAGAATCCTCCTGTCTCCGATAGAAGGTTTTTTCTTTTCTTCAGGTGGAGAGAGAACCGCTTTGACATCGATATTCCGATTACAATGACGGCATGGTATTGAAAAACAATGAATCGATACGGTGAGATTGCGATGGCAATATGGACATACAATATCTCTGGTTCCATGTGGTTCGTTTGCTTTAGAATTCATAAATCAATTCTATTATAACGTCTCCTCACTTGAAACTTATTCCACATCCTTTTTCGATTCCTTGAAATTTGTATTTTCTGTTTTGAATCCATCCGGATTTACATTGCAATTTCCTACAAAAACAACCCCTTCTTCAATAACCAGGGTTCTTGCTTTTAGATCACCGATTAGCTGTGCCAGTTTTCTGAGTTCAACTTTTTCAAACGCAATAACGTTTCCATCCACATGACCTTCAATAATGGCATTTTTTACCGTAACATTTGCTTTAACACTACCCGTTTTGCCAACAACGAGCTCCCCATCATCTGTGATCATATCCCCTTCAAACTTTCCGTCAATTTTCATGATACTGTTAAACTTGATTGTGCCTTTGATTTCAACATCCGATGTTAAGTTCGTTACGTTTTTTTCACTCATTTCTGTCTCCTTTCTGGGTTCAATTAATGTTTCTGGCTTACCTTTAGTCTCATCAGGTAACTTGGCCTCTTCCGCACCTTTTCGGAATATATTAATCATACTCTATGCCTTTCTTTTCTTATAACTACACTTTTGATATGTTGGAATATTGCAATTATCATTTTTTATCACGAAGGTTTCTACTATAAAATAATCTTTAAAACAATGTCAATAAAAATTATAGTAACTGACATTAATTAAATTGTTATCCTTCATATGGATTTTGCTATCCTTTTTAATTGTCATAGATTCGGACATATTTTGCAGAAGTTGTTTTCAATTATAGAGATGATCGTTTTTCCCAGAATTTTAAAGTACGAAAATTCTGCTAAGATAACCATTGTATCCATTTTAGTCTACGCAATCTTACCAAAAAGGGGATAAGATAAAAACTATTTAATTTCGATGAAGAATAAGATGCTAGGGACATTAAAAATCAAGAAGGAGATTTTTGAGCGTGGAGTGAGATGTTTTGACTTGAACAAAGTTGCCTTTATCGCAAATATCGCTAATGTTTAAAACGCACAAACAGTCTTCCAAAATTTATGCTGTCTTTATCTATGCGGTGATAAAGCTTTTTTATCTCAGGCCGATTGAGAAAACGTAAGACGGTCTTTTTCAATTGTCCGCTTCCCTTTCCGGGAATAATTTCCACGATAGCGATCCTTTTCTCAACGGCCTCAGTAATAACTCGATTGAGTTCATTCTCTATTAACCGTCCTTTTTTACATATTTCATGCAAATCGAGTTTTAACTTGGCCATTTCAATTTTATTTTTTCAAACATAGGGGATGCGTTTTGGTTTTTAACAAATATTTTTACATTTTTATCAAATAAATGTAGCGCCGATCCCTTGTGGTCGGCCAATGGCGGGGGATAAACCACCCGCGCTACGGCTTCCGACTCGTTCAGGTTAGGCACATCTTAGGGGCAGGGGGTGGGTCTTATAGCATGTCTCCTAATCAGTAATTATTCCATCCTATTTATATCAGAGCAGAGACTTGCCAAACCGATAAAATATCTTTATAGTACAGTACATATATTTCTAGAGCATTTTCCGGGAGATAGTCCAAATGAGTGAACAACCAAATAAAGTCATCTATTCCATGCTTAAGGTAAGCAAACATTATGATAAGAAGCCTGTATTGAAGGATATTTCCCTTTCGTATTTTTACGGCGCTAAGATTGGCGTACTGGGCTTAAACGGTTCTGGAAAGAGTTCTCTCCTGCGCATCCTTGCTGGAGTAGATATGGACTTTAACGGACAGGCAACCCTTTCCTCCGGCTACACCGTCGGATTTTTGGAACAGGAACCGTTATTGGACGAAACAAAAATGGTGCGTGAAATTGTGGAGCAGGGCGTTCAGTACCTGGTAGACCTTCATAACGAGTACAACCGGATCAACGAGCGATTTGCCGAACCGATGTCGGATGATGACATGAACAAGCTCATAGAACGGCAGGGGGAAGTACAGGAAAAAATCGACTCGCTTGGCGCATGGGACCTGGATGCCCGCCTGGAAATGGCGATGGACGCCCTGCGTTGCCCCGAAGGGAACACGCCCATAAAGGTATTATCCGGAGGAGAACGACGCCGTGTGGCGCTTTGCCGGTTATTATTGCAAAAACCTGACATCTTACTTTTAGACGAACCGACTAACCACCTTGACACCGAATCGGTTGCATGGCTGGAGCATCATTTGAAAAGTTATGCGGGAACTGTAATCGCGGTAACTCATGATCGTTATTTTCTCGATAATGTAGCCGGTTGGATATTGGAGCTGGACAGGGGGTATGGAATTCCCTGGAAGGGGAATTATACGTCATGGCTTGAGCAAAAGCAAAATAGGTTACAGCAGGAAGAAAAGCAGGAGACAGAACGGCAAAAGACCCTGCAGCGCGAGCTGGAATGGATCAGGATGACTCCAAAGGGCAGGCACGCAAAATCGAAGGCGCGTATTAACTCTTATGAATCGCTCCTTGAACAACAAAGTGAAAACCGGATAAAGGATTTAGAAATCTATATCCCACCAGGACCGAGACTGGGTAATCTAGTTATCGAGGCAGACAAGGTCGCCAAGTCATACGGGGATAATATTCTGATAGAGGGGATGACGTTTTCCCTGCCGCGTGGAGGAATCGTGGGAATCATCGGTCCTAACGGCGCTGGAAAAACCACGCTGTTCCGGATGATTACCGGTCAGGAAAAACCGGATACAGGCGCTATTCGTGTTGGTGAATCGGTTAAGCTTGCGTATGTTGAACAAAGCCGGGAATCCCTCGATCCAAAGAAAACCATATGGGAGATAATTTCAGGAGGCCGGGATATCATTCGACTTGGCAGCAGGGAAGTCAATTCCCGCGCATACGTGGCGCGCTTTAATTTTTCAGGGGCAGACCAGCAGAAGCCGGTCGGAGCGCTGTCTGGGGGAGAGCGGAACAGGGTGCATCTTGCCTGTATGCTGAAAGAAGGCGCCAATGTGCTTCTGTTGGACGAACCCACGAACGATCTCGACGTAAATACCATGCGGGCATTGGAAGACGCCCTGGAAAACTTCTCCGGTTGTGTCGTGGTAATCAGCCATGACCGCTGGTTTCTGGACCGGATTGCCACCCACATCCTTGCCTTCGAGGGCGATAGTAAGGTCGTCTGGTTTGAGGGAAACTATTCCGAATACGAGGAGGACAGGAAGAAACGTCTCGGCACGGCAGACGACCAGCCCCATCGCATCAAATACCGGCATTTGACACGGGCTTAATGTTGTGTAAGGTTGGGTTTCAATTTATTACATCTGGAAAGTGGAGCTACTTCAACATCAAGAAGCAAGACCTGACCCCGTTACGTGTTCCACGCAATGGTTATACGATTCCTTATTTCTTTTTTGCATTGTCCAATGATTTCAGCAATAAATTTATAAACAGTATAACGTCAAGAGCATTTTCCGGATCATCAACTTTTAAACTATGTGCCCTAGGATTTCGGAGAGCAAGCATCGCCCCTGCATATAAAAACATCATGCCTTGCTGCTCGCTCTTATCTGTCTCAGTCTGCAAATCGTTAAATGAAAGGATTGGGTTCTTAACCGAAAATACTGCTTGCATCAAATCAGTCCCAGACAAATCAAAACGCATACTCCGCATCTTTACTAATCCCTCTAATATCTTGCAGGCATCCTCAACTGCATTAGTATAGTGACCATCTTGAAATAATTTGGCTATACCTTTAATCAATTCAGGGTGAATATTTAATTCAGCTAATGTTCTCTTAGCCTTTGTTGATGGGTCCTCGGGTGAATCTTGTAGCTTTTCCTTAAAGGTCTCAATCAAAGAACTTAAAGTTACAATGGCAGAATGAAATCCTTTCTTGATGCCTTCTCTTGCTTCAGCAATAGAAATACCCCCCATAATGTGTAGGGCACGATCAAGCGTTGATATGCGATACCTGTCATAATCAATCGTATCATGACTAAAGATTTCTACAAGCGTGTCATCGATCTTTTTTTCTAGAGCACGAATTCTTGGATCGTATCTATCAATAATCTCATCTACATTGAATTGCTTAAGTTCTTCAATTCGTCTTTCGAGTTTCGGGAGCGCATTTCTCATATCTTCACGATTAAGATTTGCAGAAGATTTTTCTTGGGGTTGCCTAATCTTTGCCATATAAATACTCTATGCTATTAGCTTAATATTGTTTCTATTACTTCGTATAACAATGATTATACAGTCTGTATAAAACGGCAAACACAGACTGTTTCGATATATATAAGAAGTTGCCGTGTCTTCTATCACGTATTGTAACTACTTTCGCATCAAGCTTTTTCTGCTTTTTCGCCAATCGCTCATGACATTTAATAACTGTTGCGTTCGTGCCTCAACCCAACCTACCGAACTTCATGTGATAATCCATAGATAACTCAAATTTTTGGCAATTCTATACAATCCAACATTACCTTGTCAATGCAATACCTTTATCACATAAATGTTCCACCTTTTTATTTTGCTTAGACTATTAGAGTCTAATCTGGTTGATTTCGTTAAGTCAGATGAATATAAAATATCGTAACAATTTAGTGTTTTGAAAAATTAAGCCCTTTTAAGGGCGTACTGTTTGTAGCAATTAATCGTTATTAAGATATGATTAGCTCCGTTAGGAGCGACCTGTTTCCTCACAACGAGTGGGAGATAAATGGGGAGCAAACAGGTCGCTCCTAACGGAGCTAATATCTGTTATGGCATTCTATCTTGCTACAAACAGGTTGCTCCTACGGAGCTCATGATTGATAAATTTTTCAAAAGACTAAATTGTTACAAAATATCAAATACATTTACTCGACAAATTATAAAAAATAATGTAAGCTGTTTTAATGAATTATACCACAGAGGACAGACGCACGGGATGCGGGATGTAAGATGCAAGATGTAAGATGCTAGAGGCTA
>Ga0208373_1001934_pt1 | contig 24943 bp, 17 predicted proteins | sample RifOxyC2_FD_184036 | JGI IMG/M metagenome (GOLD analysis project Ga0208373, IMG submission 184036) | Soil microbial communities from Rifle, Colorado - Rifle Oxygen_injection C2 (SPAdes) | ecosystem: Environmental > Terrestrial > Deep subsurface > Rock core/Sediment | place: Rifle, Colorado... | reverse complement strand
CCGCCCCACCGACTCAACCGGCCGATAAAATACGGCCGGCGGTCGCCTCCCACCCCAGGCCCAGCAAAGCTGGGCTAGAGTACCGAATGGATAAAAAGGAAGAGATCAGGGGGAGGGAATTTTTATCCATTCGGTTTGATGGTTTGGGGTTTTTGGGAAATCAGTATTTAAATACTGATTTAAATCATGATATTATTATAAATCCAAAATTTCCATTGCCCCATCTTCATCGAGCCCTTCTTCATCCATCAAATCCCGAACTTCTTCCGCTTCATCTTCGCTTAAATTATAATCATTTATAATTTCTTTCATTTCTTCATCCATATAATTAAAAAAATCTTAAAAGTAGATCTATCAATTTTTTTAAAAAAATAGAAAATTGCTTATGTCTTTTAAAAATCAAAAATAAAATTATAAATACTACCAATACTATAAAAATTTTTCATGGAAATAACCAAATAAAGAATGGCAAAACTATCTCAAAAGATCTTTTAAAAAAATCCAAAAAATTTATATTAGGAAACATATATTTTTACAATAATATTTTCTTTAATTCTCTTCTCATCTCCCTATACTCCGGAAAAGTCTTTGAAACCAGCCCCCAAAATTTAGCCGAATGGTTCATTTCCTTCAGATGACACAGTTCATGAACAATTATATAACTTGCCAATTTTTCGGGCAAGAATAACAACTTATAATTAAAATTAAGATTTTTCTTTTTAGAACAGCTCCCCCACTTAGTTTTTTGGTTCTTAATTATAATTTTATTAAATTTAAATTTATAAATATTATTATATTTTTCTATTATCCTTACCACAAAATAATAAGCCTCCCCCTTATCCCGAATATAGTCCTTTTTTGAAAATTTTAAATATAATATATTTTCCGTCTTTTTAAAAATATCTAATTTTTCCAAAATCCATTTTGATTTTGAAATAATAAATTTTTCCACAATACCCTCTTTTATCCTATAGGGCATAGTAACAACAATACTGGCATCACAATACACAGCAATACGCAATCTTTTAGCTCGTTTACTTTTCCTTAAGGTATATTCAACCTTTTTATTATGCAGTTGAATTTCTTTTTTCATCTTAGAATTTTTTAATTATAATATCTTCAAGACGATTGAGGTACTTGTGAAAATCATTAATCTTGATTTTCCCTTTATATTCTTTTAAAATTAATATTTGCAATTGCCTCTTAATACCTTTGATAAAATCATCCCTTTTTGCGCTTTCCTGCCAACCCTCATCCAAAATACTATTAGTCATCTTTTTAATACTAAATACAAAGTCCTTTATGATTTCCTCGCCAACATCTTTATCTATAAATTCTCTACTAATATAGTACAGCCCTCTCTCTTGCATAGTATCAAAGCCCAAATCCTTGGCTTCTTTGTCTTCCTTTTTAATATCCCCAATCAAATTATAATACTGCTTAATCCTTTCCGTTAAATCCATCTGATGTTGTTCAAATTCTTGCCTAATTACCTGCAACCTCTCGGAAAATGACCTAAATATCGGATTAATGTCCAAAGCGATGGAAATTTCTCTCTTCAAAAGCCGTTCCAAATTCAGGGCTTTTTCATCCTCGTCCATATCTTCTAATTTTTGTAGATTATATATATCGCTGACTTTAAGCTCTCTAAAATTTTTAGTTATTCCTTCATATTCCACCCTTTCCTGTATCAATTTCTTAACTTTTTCGCCATATTCTTCCAAAATACTTCTGTCTATATCATCTTCATCAGAAAATTTCTTATTGAACGCAATGTAAAAACTGGTCAGCCACTCAAATTGTCTGATATAATCAACTAAAAATGGATCCGGAGAAAGTATTTCATAGAGTATTTTAAGCTCACCATACTTATCCTTGAAATCTTGCTGTTTGCTTTCTTCATCAATAAACAATTTCAAACACTTGCGCAGATTATCAATAGACGGATCTTCAATATTTATATTTGGAAAAAAGGAAGTCAAACCGGCAATCGTCTTTTTAAATGATTCTTTCATTTGTTCAATATCTATCATAGCCGAATCAACAATACTCTCATCAAAATCAAGCGCCTTATATAAATTGCGAGTAATGCCATAATAATCAATAATTTTTCCACAGCCCTTATTCGGATAGACCCTATTTGTTCTGGCGATAGCTTGAAGCAAATTATGGTCGCGCAAGGGCTTGTCCAAATACATAACCTGTTCAACGGGTGCGTCAAAACCGGTCAACAACATATCGCAAACTATCAAAAATTTTAATGGATGATTCTTATCTTTAAAATTCGCAATCAATTGCTCTCTCTCCTGTTTGCTGGTGTTGTATAATCTCAACTCATCGGCGTCCATATTCGGATCGCCGGGCGAATAAATAACCGCGGACCATTCTTCCGGTACAAGCTCATCCAACAATTTTTTATATTTTGCCACCGCCTCTCTATCCAAGCCCACAATTTGCGCCTTGAAACCATTTGGCATCACATGAGATTTGTAATGCTCAACAATATCCTGAGCTATCATCCTCATTCTCTTTTCCATTTTAACAATTACCGATTTTTTGCCGTGCTTTTGTTTTAATAATTCCTTTTCTTCTTCTTTTAAGTCCCCGGCGATTTCTTCAAACTGTTCATCAATTTTTTCTTCGTCAATAAAAATTTTAGACAATCGCGCTTCATAGGTGACCGGCAAAGTCGCGCCGTCATCAATAGCCTGTTGTATTGAGTAATAATCCAAATAACGCTCTCCCTCGGCGCCATAATTGCGGAAAGTATTTGTGATTGTTTTATCAATGGGCGTGCCGGTAAAGCCAAAGAAAAAAGCATTTTTCATTGACTTGCGAAGCAACATACCGGCCTTGCCTTCATCTTCTCTGTGCGCTTCGTCAGACAAAACAATAATATTGTCAGATAAATCCTCCACACCCCTGCCTAATTCAGAAAACTTTTGCATTGTGGAAATAAAAATTCCGTGCTCCGGGGATTTAATTCTTTTTTCCAAATCTTTGCGGGACGTTACTCTATACACATTTTCTCCGCCACAGGCGATAAAAGTTTCATAAAGCTGATCATCCAAATCAATTCTATCCACCAAAACAAAAATTTTGGGATTATTCAGATTTTTGTCAAAACGCAATTTCCAAGCCGTAAAAAACATTGTTAAACTTTTTCCTGATCCCTGCGTGTGCCACACCAACCCTCTTTTGCTCTTGCCTTCAAGCACTCTTTGTAAGATTTTATTTGCCGTTCGCTTTTGCTGGTATCGGCCCATCATTTTTATAACACTTTCTTTCTTTTTTTCAAAAATCAAAAAATTCTTTATAATATCCAGCAGATTATTTTTTTCTAACAATCCACCCAATGTTTCTTCCAGCCCCTCGTCATTACTTTCTTCTTTTTCTTCTCGCCAAATGGAGTAATACTGCTTGGGCGAGTAAGTCGGGCCATATTCGGTTTTTAGGCCGTCAGTCGCGATATTAAAACAATTCGGCAAAAACATTTTTCTAGCTACGGTTTCATAACGCTTAATTTGCCCGATAGCATTTTCATAGTTTACGCTGGCAGAGGCAGTTGGGCTTTTTGCTTCAATATCGCAAATTGGCAACCCATTTAAAAAAACCATAATATCAGGACGGATATTTTCAGCATCCCCTTCAAAATAGAATTGATTGGTTACAACAAAATGATTATTGTCCACATTTTCAAAATCAACCAAATTATAATCCTTATTTTTTCCGGTTTCGCTATCTTTTAAATTTATCCCATTTTTCATTACATTCAAAAAGTCCTCATTTGTATCTAATTTTTTTACTTCATGAAAAACTTTTTTTGCCGTTTCTTCATCCACGCCATTTATTTTTTGTATGCTTTCAATAAGCAAAGGTTTTATAACATACTCATTTTCATACTCGCGAAAAGATAAAAAAACCTCCGGTTTTATGTATTCATAACCAAGCATTTCCTCCAGATATTTCAATATATAATTTTCTACCGTGTATTGTTCGTTGAATTTCATAAATTTAAAAATTTGTTATTTTTTAATAAAATTCTCTATATTTTTAATTAATGCCTCCATATAAATTACTAAAAATTGTTCATACGTTAAATAACATTCCCCACAAAGTATTTCTGAATTATTTATTTTAAAGGAAATCATATTTCCCACATGTTCTTCATTAGGTTCAATAGTAGTTTTAAAAATACGACCAGTATAATTACCTTCATGGGTATACTCACATCTTATTTTATATAAAATTTCTGATGCCCCAAAATTTATTTCTCTATTACTAATAATTTCACTTAAACTCAACTTAATATTATTATTCAAATCATATTTTTCTACTACTGGACCAAAAAATTCCTTAACCAAATCCGCTTTTTTACCTGTTTTTCCAAAATTTTGCATTGCTATTTCCGCATGAGAAATGAGAAAAAATATCTTCATTACATCTACATCCCATCTACACTCTACAGCTTTTTTATCAAGAAAATCACAAATATCTGCCACTTTTCTTATTTTACTTAAAAAATAACATACTTTCTGCATTTTTTCATAACCCCTCATAATTATTTGGTCATACAAATCATTGACATCCAAACCAAAACCTTGAAAAAACAAAACCACTTCTTCTTTTTTACTTTTCCAACCTGCTATTTGTGATTGTTCTAATTTTTTTTTAAAATCATCCATACTACTTTTTATTTTCCACTTCTAACCTAATAAATAATTCAAATTAAATATAATTTTCTACTGTGTATTGTTCGTCGAATTTCATATTAATATTCTTTATTATCCCCAAAATCTAAAAATCTGTATTTACCATTTTTGTTCAGCTTTTTAGAAAAAAATTTTATAACAGTGCCTAAACTAATTTTCGCGCCGTTCTTCAAAGACGCCAAACAAAAAAGGTTGACCTCATAAGTACCAAAAAAATGTCTTTGAGGTAATTCAACTTTTGGATTATTAATGTCGGTTTTACAACTTACATTTATATTGCTCATAATTTTGTCATATAAAATAGCAAAATATTCATCACCATATATCAAATCAGTAAATTCTCCATGATCTAATTTGTGTCTAAGTCCATTTTTTCCAAAAAATTTATCATATAAATTATTACCTAATATTTTTTTCATTTGATTTTTGTCATAACTTCTCATAATTTTTCCATCCTTTTCTTTTTCAACCACATCACACATTGCCTCGAGTACAGAAAACAATAATAATAATTTCGGGATATACCCAATCGTATTACAACATTCCTGCATAAATTTAAAAGTATAAGGTTTATCATATGTAGAAATTTTATAATATTGATCCAAGGCCTTTTCATCAAAATGAAACCCACAAACTTTAATTTCTTGTGTATGCCTATAAATAAAAATTTTGTCACTATTATCATTCAGCCTAAAAATTATAAACGGCTGGAGAAGAAAATCAAAATAGGACTGACTAACAAAAGAAATTTTTTGCACTATTGGTTCCAATTCCTTTCTAAATTTATTGATAGCAGACGTCCAATCTTTTTCCTTTACAACCTTTTCAACAATCCAACTATCGCCTTTTAACCACCCCTTCCTTGGTGTAAAACCGCATTGAGTAAAAACAAAACCGGCTATTTCACATTTAACGTTAAACTTTCCATCTTTTGGCTCCATATTTAAACATGCGAGAGTTTTTATTTTATGCTGAATTTTATATGTATTCATATTTTTTTCCACTCAAAAGATCCCTCATAAGGCCTTTTTTGAGTTCGGTAAGTTTATTTTTTAATTTTTTATTTATTTGAATTTTATTATCAACCTCTAACAGAATACTTTTAATTTTTCTTTGTTCCTTATCAGATGGAACAAAAATCAGTGTACGGCGAATTGTTCCTAGTGATAAATTTTTAATTGTCGTACCAGTTAGTTCCCTTGTAAAATACTTCTGTATCCTTTCTGTTTCTAATTGATATGCAATAAATTCTTTATTAATTTTAATATCACAGTTTATATACGCAACGCTTTTTCCAAGCACAACTTTTTCTCCATTATAAAAACCTATATTTCCTATTGTTCCATTGATGGACAAAAGGACAGATCTATTTGTGAGTTCTTTTTTATGAAATTGATACTCTTCGACTGAAATTCTTTTAGTCTCGGAGTATATTTTTATCTCCCTTTCAAAAATATTATTTCCATTAATAAAATAAAATTCAGAGCCATCAGAATATTCCGGAGTTCCGTGTAGTCCGTCGCCAATTTTAGTACTAACATTTTTTAATTCCTCAACCTTCCACTCCTCAGGAACAGCACCCAACTCCGTATTTTTAAATTTCTTATGACCAATTCCTTTGGTAAATAATTCCTCCATCAATCCTTTTTTCAATTCCTCTGTTTTTTTAATTATCTCATCCGTCTTTTCTATATCCTCATCAACCACAGACAAAATTTCTGCAATTTTTTGCTGTTCTTTTAAGGGTGGCAATGTAACTTCTAAATTTTTTAAGCTGTTTCCATACAAATGTATGATCGTTGTTCCTTGTGTAAGTTTCTCAATATCTTTTTTTAATATATGTGTCAAATAATGCGCAAAATAATTGCTATTAAAAATATTACTTTTATCCCGAATGATAATTATATCACCGCCAAGCAAAATATTATCTTCATTAATTGCAACTGCATTAGCCAAATCAATTCCTTTTGTGGTAGTAGAGCTTGGTAAAATAACATCCCCTTTTTTTGATTTTGTGCCTTCAAAACTATTCGTCCTACTTTGCACTTCACCCACCACCTCATTATATTTTGTGTATAATTCACCATATAAAATACACTTATTTATGCCACCTTCTACAATTTTATCTTTTGACAAACCAAAACCACGTAAAAATTCTACCTTATCGCCTAAAGTATATCTAGTCCACCCCTTCGGAATTGTCTTTTGCTTATTTTTCATAATTATGCGGTTGGCCACGGTCTTGGATAATAAGTTTGAAAATATCCAAAAAACCACACCATAGCTTTAATAGTTTTTTGAACCCTGCTTTCAGAAAATGTGTTTGACTCATCTTTTTCAAAATTATTAAAATAATTTTTTATATGAATTCTATTTCTAAAATGCGCTAAATTCATAAGAAATTCATAATTTTGTTTATAATCTCCCAAAAGTTTTAAATCTTGATAAATTTTAATCATTGCAATAAAGTCAAAATTTTTAAGCCTGTATACCCAGTATTCTCTATTTTCTGAATCAACATATTTAGATTTCTTAGTTTCTTGAGTTAACTTACTTTTTATAACGCCCTCCTGATCTCTTAATTTTTGCGGAAAATGATTAGTGCCTTGATATAATCTATACAAAAAATCAATCATAATGGCCTCAATTACAGAAACGGCCATTAAAGAAATAGGTTTTTTATAATCTCTATCCTGATTATTATCCTCAATTAAATTAAAAAGCGCATCTAAATTATATTCTATATTATCTGAAATTTTAAAATCCCAAATAAAAGAACCTAATTCTTGTTTTAACTGTTCTTTTGTTTTTGAAATTTCTATCATAAAAATTATTTTTTTGTCTTCCCTATTTTTTCAATCATGTTTGCGCTCTTTCTTCTATATTTTGGCCCTACAAATTTAACCGCCTTAACATCATCATCTTTTGTATCAGACATTTCGAGAAAATCCGGTTTTTTATCCGATTCCCAAAATTCTTTATTTGGTTTTATCACTTTTGCCATAAATTTATTTTTAATTAATAATTTTGATTTTTGTGACCATTTTGTCCATGTGGGCGGAATGGTTGTGGATAACTTGACAAATCTATAAACATCGTGTATAATACGTCCGTAAGCATTTGTGAGGGCTTCGGCTCTCTAGCGGTTAAACCGCAGACAAGTGTTTGCCAAAAAGTATTTGAAAATAGGCGTCGACCGTTAGGACGATAGCCTTTTTTCTTTTTATACCTTTAATCTTTGTTTAACATCCTTATCTACAAAGATATTAAATTTTCTATCTCTATAACCATCTAAAAAAGATGCGACCCCTAGTTGTTGTTTTATAAAATTTACAAAATCTTTTTTATGCTTGTCGCCAGACACTAAATTAAAATTTGTTTTCAAATCATAATTTATCGCCCCAATGAACAGATCCACAACTTGCAATAAATCATTGCCTTTTGAATCAAATCTACAAACACCAGCTACAGACAATCTTTTTTGTTTCCTGTTTATATTATTTTTAACATTTACTTCATATTTTACATTTTTTGGAGTAGTAACATGATCAGCTATTAAAATAATAATTTCATTCCCTTGAGTGCCTATAACTGCACTCTCTAAAAGCTTTATAGAAATTTCTTCATAGGCCACCCATTGATTGTTATCATAATTATTTTTAAAATATACCCCACTTTTGTCTACGGTATAAGAATAAAAATAAATACTTTTTGTATCTAAAAAAGCCTCAATAGCAAATTTAATAAAATCAATGTTATTTTTTGAAATTTTGTTAAATTTCATTTCATCATGAAAATTCCTCTTATTTCTTTCATATAGTAATTTACTATATAAATAGTAAGGCTGGCTGCACTTAATGATACCGATGGTAAAAAAATTATTTTCTGCATTATTTAAATTACCACTTTCATCCAGAAAGCAAAACTTCGACCATATATCTTTATAATCAGAGAGACAAAGTTCTTTTTTATTTTTGCCAAAAATCATATTTTTATTTTATATATTTTAACTCCTTTAAATAACCCCACACTTTTTTGTCTATTTTTACCATATCTTGCTCAATTTTCTCAATTTCTTTTGCCGTTTCAGCCACGTCTATTTTTTCCTCCGCCTCCGAACTGTCTACATAACGGCGTACATTTAAATTAAAATCATTTTTCTCCAACTCTTTTATATCCACTACCCGGCAATATTTATCCTTGTCCTTATACTCATCAAAGGCATCAACGATTTTTTTAATATCCTGCTTGCGCAAAGTGTTTTGATTTTTCCCTTCTTGAAAATCACGCTCCGCGTCTATAATCAATATCTTGTTTTTCTTATTTTTTGCCTTATTTTTGTTTAAAATCAAAATCGCCACCGGAATACCGGTTCCAAAAAACAATTTTGCCGGCAAAGCAATAACAGCCTCAATTAAATCATTTTTTATTATTTGCTCCCGTATTTTCCCCTCTTTCCCCCCGCGAAACAAAACCCCATGCGGTAAAATTATTCCGGCTCTTCCGTCTTCCTTCAAAGACTTAATCATATGCAACACAAAGGCCAAATCGGCTGTCTTTTCCGGCGGCACATCATACCCTGTCAATCTGCCAAACTTATTTGTTTTAAAAGATTCATAAGCCCACGACTTAACTGAATAGGGGGGGTTAGCCACGCAGACGGAGAATTGCTTCAAACTGCCGTCCTGATTTAAAAACTGTGGATTGGACAGAGTGTCACCGCGTCTGATATCGGCGCTATCAAGCCCATGTAAAAACATATTTATTTTTGCTATGGCAAAAGTTCCCAGATTGATTTCTTGCCCATAAAAATAAAGCGAGCGAGCTTTTTCCTCTCCCTCTTTCTCTTTGAGGTAATGATAGGCCTCCAAAAGGAACCCGCCTGACCCAACCGCCATGTCATAAATATGATCTTTTGCTTCCGGTTTCAATATTTCAATAATCACTCTCTCAACTTCTCTTGGCGAATAAAATTCTCCGCCCTTTTTACCGGCGTCTGAGGCAAATTCTTTAATTAGATACTCATAAGCATCCCCCAATAAATCCGAACTTATGTAGTTAACGCCAAAATTATGTTCTGAAAAATGATTGACTAAATTTTGCAGGGTTTCATTTGGAAATTTATCTTTATTCGCAAAATCCAAATCATCAAATATTTTATCCAATTTCGGGCTATTGGCATTTGTTAATTTTTCAAATATCTCATTTAATTTGGCGCCGATATTTTCAGAAGTATTTGCAATCAAATCCCAACGGCAATCCTTTGGCACTTGAAAGCGATGGTTATAATCTTCTTTCGCTAATTTTTTATCATGAAACTCTTCCATTATATTTTGGTACTCTTCCACCCAAATATCGCTTATCCTCTTATAAAATAAAAGCCCAAATATATATTTTTTATAATCCGAACTGTCAATTTTGCCGCGCAAAATATCCGCGCTTTTCCAAAGAAATTGTTTGAGGTGAGCTAAAGTCATCTGATCATCCTCGGCCGGCAATTCTTTGATGCTTTTTGAAATTTTTTTATCTATCAGTTTTTCTAAATCTTTTATCCTATATCTTCTATCTTTTCGTACTCCAACGCGCAAAGGGACTATTTTCCCCTGTTTTTCCCAATTCCTTAAGGTGTCCTGATGAACACCAAACATATCGGAGGCTTGGCTGATTGAGAGTAATTTATCTTCTTGAGGCATAATATTATGATTATTTTATGTAAAAGCCCCCTAATTGTATCATAATAGGCTTTTTTTGTCAAGTGTATAAGTTTTTTCATAACTTTCATAGGTAATTTTAAAGCTGTAAATTTTCATCAGTTTCATAGGTTGTATATAATAAAAAACATTCAGCAACCTCCCAATCCATGGCTCACTCAATCGCATCATCCAAATTTTTCTGCTATAATGAAAATACTGATTTAAATAATGATTTCTTAAATTTATGTCTAAAGGAAAACCAAAGGACAAAAATAACATGCAGAAGGACGCGATTTTAGATAAAAAAAGAAAATACAGATACATGTTAAAAAGACAATGGGGCGATAGTACGGATAAATTCATAAATTTTGTACTACTCAATCCAAGTACAGCAGATGAAACAGTAGATGACCCAACTATTAAAGCATGTATAAAATTTACTCAAAATTTAGGATATGGCGGTTTTTGTGTTACAAATTTATTTGCTTACAGAACAAAAAGCCCTGATGTTTTAAAAAAAAGCACAGAACCAATCGGCAGAAAGAATGACATGTTTATAAAAAAATATGCCACTAAGTCTAAATTAGTTATAATTGCGTGGGGTAATCATGGAAATTATTTAAATAGAGACAAAGATGTCTTGAAATTTATAACAAAAATAAAAACACCATACTGCTTCATAACAACACAATCCGGACAACCTAAGCATCTACTATATATAGCAAGAAATACAAAGCCAATAAAATTTAAAACCGATACCAACAAAAATTGCTAAAAAAATATTTAAATATATATGTCCTATGTCTAGAAGAAAATTAGGGGATAAACATATCCGAAAAATAATGAGAAATGGCGACAGTTATTCTATTACTGTTCCAATTGAGATTATGAGAGAGTTTAAATGGAGAGAAAAGCAAAAGGTAGTGATTAAAAAGCGAGGAAAGAGTTTTACTGTAAGCGATTGGAAAAAATAAAAAATTAAAGATTTCTGCAATTTTTCCCAAAAACCCCAAACCATCAAACCGAATGGATAAAAATTCCCTCCCCCTGACCCTTCCTTTTTATCCATTCGGTACTCTAGCCCAGCTTTGCTGGGCCTGGGGTGGGAGGCGACCGCCGGCCGTATTTTATCGGCCGGTTGAGTCGGTGGGGCGGGTTAAAAATCTTCTGGATTTTTACAGTATAAAGTTCGAACTTTTACCAAGAAACACCGCATACGTTCGTTTTTATCTCCCAAGCGGTTGCCGAGCAGGGCTCGGCAGGACTCGGCGCTATATTTTTGGGCTAATTTAAAACGATTTTTTAACACCAAATTTACTTTCCGGCCTTGGATGCGGAAGTTTCCGCGCTTTAGCGCGGGCGGAGTATGCGCTACTACACAAACCAATCTTTTTGCTTCCGTCGAAGGCGGAAGTATATAACAATATTTTTAATTTAGATTGCCCAAACATATGAATAAATACTTTCTCTATGCCAGAAAATCAACTGATGAACCTGAAAGGCAGGTTTTGTCTATTGAGGCGCAAATGTTTGAATTGCGAGAATTTGCCAAAAAAGAAAATCTGAATATCGTCCGTGAATTTGTGGAAAGCAAAACCGCCAAAGAGCCGGGCAGAGAAATTTTCAACGATATGATAGCGAGCATAGAGAAAAATGAAGCCGAAGGAATTTTAGCGTGGCACCCCGATAGATTAGCGAGAAATAGCATAGACGGCGGACGGATAATTTATCTCGTAGATACTGGAAAAATTACCACGCTAAAATTTCCTACTTTTTGGTTTGATCCGACACCACAAGGAAAATTTATGCTGTCCATCGCTTTTGGGCAATCAAAATACTACATTGATAATCTTTCGGAAAATATAAAGAGGGGTATTCGCCAGAAATTACGAAATGGAATATGGCCCGCTTGGGCGCCACTGGGCTATATAAACGACAAAAATGCCCGCTGTATCGCCGTGGACAAGGAAAAGGCAAAGTATATCAAGCGGGCTTTTGAAATGTACTCAACTGGCGAATACCCCCTCGCTCAAATCCGAAAGATTATCAATTCCTTGGGCTTGGTTGGCAAGAAAGGCAAAATGCTTTCCGTCTCAAATTATCAATATATGCTGAAGAATAAAATCTATTACGGCATGATTGAATATAATGGAGAATTGTATGACGGAAAGCATGAACCGATTATCACAAAGAAACTTTTTGATTCCGCTGCCGAAGTGATGGCGAACAAGAGCAAACCGAAATCGCCGAAACTTAAACCATACATTTTTAGAGGATTTTTCCGTTGCGGAGAATGTGGTTGCTTTATTACCACCGAAACACAAAAAGGTCATAACTATTTGCGATGCACTAAACGGAAAAATCCTTGTTCGCAAAGGTATGCGAGAGAGGACGCCATCACTTCTCAAATAAAAGAGGAAATCAAAAAAGTTTCTTTGTCTTCCGCTTGGGCAAATGCTTCAATCAATTATTTTGAAAATGAAAAAATGAAATCTGCCCAAGCGGAAAGCTCTTTTGCCCAAAAAGCGAGAAATGAGCTTGTAGAGATAGAAACAAAACTTGATCGTTTGCTTGATTTACAACTGGACGGTAATTTGTCGCAAGCGGAATATACCGCTAAAAAGCACAAGCTCATTCTCGCTAAAAAAGATTTGGAAGAAAAAATCTCCGCTTTTGGGCGAAAGAGCAATAATCGGTTCGAACTTGCCATTGCCTTTCTAAAAGACGCCAACCAAGCCGAAAAATACGCTCAACAAGAAAATCCCGAAAGGATTCGGGATTTTCTCAAAAAGATTGGTTCGAACTTCCGCATTGCCGACCGCACGCTGGCGTGCGATTTCAAAAATGCCTTCAAAATTGCGGAAAAATACCATGCCGAGGCACTTTGCGCCGAGGCTTCCAACCTTGATTTTTCGAAATGTGATTCTTGGCGGAGAGGGAGGGATTCGAACCCTCGGAACTCTTTCGAGTTCAACACATTAGCAGCGTGCCGCTTTCGACCGCTCAGCCACCTCTCCGTGTTTACAGTTAAAAGTTTATAGTTGGTAGTTAATAGATTATGTTATTTTCGTATTGACATAATACTATATTTAAATAGTTTAGTCAATTCCCTGTATGTTATGAGTGTGTTGTTCACTTTTTTTGCTTATTTTGGTATAATATAATCAAATTAAGGAGTAAATTTATGTACAATCAACAAAAAAGAGAACCGGATGTGTTTGAGATGATATTGAAATCAACCGGCGGGGGGTATGTTTTTGACCCGAAAAAGATTTCAGCCAATAAGCCGGCGGCCGCGGTTGCGTCTTTGTCGCAAAAAACTGTGGAAGACGATTGGCGCCAAGATCATCGTGAAGGGGAATTGTCCGTTGATGTTATTAATACTGATAATAATATTATTGTCATTTCCACGATGGCCGGCGCCGGGGCGGATAAGATTGAAGTGTATGTTCATAATGATTTGTTGACGATAAAAGGAGAACGAATGGCTCCTTATGATGATGTTGAAGAAGGCGAGTATATCCATCAGGAATGTTTCTGGGGAAAGTTTTCCAGAACGGTTGTGCTTCCGTTTGATGTCAAAGGCGAACAGGCTAAAGCGAAATATGAGAACGGCATTCTTACAATCTCAATCCCAAAAAAGAAATTGGATTCCAAAATTAAAATAAAAGTGGTTGATGGATGAAAAGTTAATCCTTCCCTGTCATAGGAGGAGGGATTGACAATGTTTGTATGCAGGAATTTTTTGAAGAAAAAATTGAAAACAGATTTATGAAAAAACCGGCGCTATTCACTTGGCGCCGTGTTTGGCTAATGGTGGGGATTTTGTTTTTGTTGGCGGTAATTTTATCCGTTGGTTTAGTCACGCAGGCGAAAATTTATGAAGATAAAGTTTCACCCGGCCTGTATATCGGGGAGGTGGCGATTGGCGGTATGAGTAGAGAAAATCTCAAAAGTTTTTTGCATTCAATGAATGATAAATTAATCAGCGACGGTTTGCATTTTTCTTTTGATTATAAAGGCGAGGGGAAAGATTTTTTGCTTCAGCCGGTGATTGTCACGGAAGACAGCGCGATTGAGCTGATGTATATTGATGTTGATAAAGAAGTGGAGAGAATTATCAATTATAAAAAAGAAAGCGGATTATTGTTGCGCGCGATTGATCTTGGGAGAATGCGTTTTTTTAAGTCTCCTTTGAAGCTTGGCAATATCGTAATTGACGAAGGCAAACTTGTGTATGAAATATCGGAAAAACTGAAAAAATACGCGGTGGAGCCGGCGAACGCCTCGGTAAAAATAAACAACTTGAGTCCATTGGAGTATGAGATTGTCAGCTCATCGGTCGGTAATGTTTATTTATACAATGACGCGGTGGCGAAGTTAAAAACGGTTTGGTCCAAACTGGAAATGCCGGATGTTAAAATAGAAAATAAAGAAGTGTTGCCGTCCGTGCTGGAAAGCGATGTGGAAAATATCGTGAACAGATTGGAAAATGTTTTTAATGAAGGAAATATTTCGTTGGCGTATAAAAATCCGGAAACCAAAAGATCGTATGAGTGGACGATAGAAACAAACAGAATTGCCGAGTGGTTGGAAGTTCAAAAAATCGCCGAGGGCAATTTGGCGTTTGGCTTGAAAAAAGATTTAGTTTTTGATTATTTGGAATCTTTGATTGGACCAAAGATAAATGTGGAAGCGCGCGACGCTAAGTTTGAGATCAATGAGGAAGGAACGATTACTGAATTCCAAAGTTCACGCTCGGGAGTTAATTTAGATGTGGAAAATACTTACAACGCATTAAATCAGGCGATTCTTGATCGCACCAAACATGACGAGGGCATCGCCAAAACAGTTCAAGTCGTAACCGAAAAAACGGAACCGAATGTCAGCACCGGCGAAGCCAATGATCTGGGAATTACGGAAGTTCTAGGCGTTGGTATCTCCGATTTTTCCGGCAGTCCGACAAACAGAATTAAAAATATCAGAAACGGCGTGAAAAAATTAAACGGCGTGTTATTGAAGCCGGATGAAATTTTTTCCGCGATTAAATATACAAAACCATATACGATTGAGGGCGGATATTTGCCGGAGTTGGTGATAAAGGGCAGTGAAATCAAACCGGAAGTTGGTGGAGGTTTATGCCAGATCGGCACCACTTTGTTCAGAATGGCGATGAATTCAGGTATGCCGATTGTAAATAGAAGGAATCATTCTTTGGTGGTTAATTATTATAATGATTTGGAAAACGGTTTGCCCGGCACAGACGCGACGATTTATGATCCGGCGCCGGATTTTAAATTTAAAAATGATACCGGCAAACATATATTGATTCAAACTTATATGGATGATGAAGAAAAAAGATTGTATTTTACTCTTTGGGGCACGAGCGATGGACGCAAGGGATATTATGAACCGCCGGTGGTGGAGAAGTGGCTTAATTATGGGCCGACACAATATGTTGAAACCACCAGTTTACCGGTTGGCAAGAAACAATGCCAGCACGCTTACCGCGGGGCGGAGGCGAATTTTAAATATATCAGAGAATTACCCAATGGAGAAAAGGTAGAAGAGATTTTTGAGAGTTATTATCGCCCTTTACCGGAGATTTGTTTGATTGGAGTGGAAAATAAGGTGGAAAATTGTTTTGACGAGAACGGGCAAGCCTTATTGGAGTGTCCGTCGGAAGAAAATGCGGATGGAACACCGGTTATCGCGGAATAACTATAAACATTAAAGCATAAAAACATTAAAACATTAAAACAGGTTGTTTTTGTTAGTTGGTTGTTGATAAAATTAGCCATTTTTTTTATTTCTTCCACATTTAGGTATTTACCCCGCACCAGTTTAATATTTTTTTGGCTAAAAACTGGGGTTTTTTGGTTTTTTATGAGAATTATCAATATGAGGAATAAAAAAGTTATCAACAGTCAAAACTGGTGCGGGGTTGACAAATAAGATTTTTTGTGATAATATCAGCAGTTGTTATTTAAGCAACGATTTTGTCCGGCGAGGCGCAGAGTTGAGAATCGTTTCCCCCCAAACTATTCTCCCGCGCCTCGCCGGACGCCTTTCTTTACAAAATAGAGCGCAGAACAATATTTGTTTAATAAGTAGATATTGTCCTGCGCTTGTAATTTCGCGCGGGAGAAGGAGAGGATGGTGTACCCATCACACTTCCTGTAGCGTCGCTAACGCGACCGACACCCCCATCACCACCACTTCATCGATCGCCTCCGACTCTCAGGCAAAAAAGGAGAAAGAGATGGAATATCCATCGAACTTCAAGTGAAGCGCGCGGGTAACGCCCGCAACCACCCCCCAAGGCCACGACGGCCTACATCAAGGATAGGCAACAAGAGTAGCCGGTCCAACAACGATGGCCACCTTGGGGGGTGGTCTATATATAATTTTTCTTGGGTCTAGAGAAATATTTGTTTACTGGTTTCTACCTTTAAATAAGTATTTCTCTGCACCCGCTACCCTGCCGTTAGGCAGGAAAAAACGAGGGTATAGAATAGTGAATATTTTTGAAAAATAAATACTATTCTGTATCCACGACCCCGGTAGTAGAAGCTTCGCTTCACTACGGGGCGGGACTGGGTATAGAACACGTGATTATTTTATACAAAGTACAAAGTGTTAAAGTAAGTACGGTTCTGTATCCACGACCCCGGTAGTAGAAGCTTCGCTTCACTACGGGGCGAGACTGGGTATAGAGAAAGTATAGATTTAGTTTAAATATTTTTTCACTAAGTATATATATCTCTGTATCCACGACAAGCATGGGGGTGTGTTATAGGGTTGTACAGGCTTAGGCTCGTCTATTCCTACGACACACCTTCTTGGGTACAGCATTTGGAGGAAACTCCAATAAAATTTAAAAGACCTCCGACTTAGTCGGGGGTCTTTGATTTCTAGAAGAAAATAAATTATAACTATTACAACCTACAAGCTAAGAAGTTAAAAAGCTATTTAATCACTTTATCAATCAATCCGTATATTACCGCTTCTTCCGCGGACATAAATTTATCGCGGTCAGAATCTTTTTCAACCGTTTGCATATCTTGTCCGGTATGTTTGGCTAAAAGAGAATTTAGTTTTTCTTTCAGTCTTAAGATTCTTTCCGCATGGATTTTAATATCGCTGGCTTGCCCTTCGGTTCCGCCCATAACTTGATGAATCATCACTTCGCTGTTTGGCAGACAAAATCTTTTTCCTTTGGCGCCGGCAGTCAAAAGAATTGAAGCCATACTGGCGGCCATGCCGATGCAAATCGTGGACACATCCGGTTTTATATATTGCATCGTATCGTAAATCGCCATACCCGAAGTAACCGATCCGCCGGGCGAGTTTATATATAATTTTATATCTTTATCCGGGTCTTGGTTTTCTAAAAACAATAATTGCGCGATTACGGTATTAGCCACAGCGTCATCAATCGTGCTGCCAAGGAAAATAATCCTATCCTTTAAAAGGCGGGAATAGATATCGTATGAACGCTCGCCATAATTGGTTTTTTCAATTACGGTAGGGATTAGGTATTGATTTTGTGGAGTTTCATTTTTCATAAGTTTAGTTTAGCAATAAATTATGAGTTTGTAAAGATGTCGCGTAGAATAATTAGAATATTTAGAATATATAGATTATATAGTGTTGTTGTAGGTTTTTCCCCCTAAATAATCTACATAATCTATTGCCTATATAATCTAAAATAAATTTTAATTTATTTTTTATATGTTTGTATAGTTGTAAACACTCTTTGCGCGGCTTTTTTCAGCGGTCCATCAATTGTGAATCCGGCCGCTTTTTTGTGCCCGCCCCCACCCAGTTCTTTGGCGATTAAAGAGACATCAAAATTATCATTGGTTGTTCGGAAGCTCCCTTTTATTTTATTATCCGGCAATTCTTTGAAAAGCAGGCAGATTCCGCCGTCGTTTAAATTATTCATAAAATTGGAAATTCCGTCGGAGACTGATTCGGGTATGTTGTATTTCTCTAAATCGCTTTGAGTCATGTAAGTATAAATGACGTCAAGCGTCTCGTGTTTTTTAAGACGGGAAAGAACCGCGCCCCACAATTTCAAAACATCAATGGTTTTATTTTTAAACACAATTTCTTTTATCAATTTTAAATTACCGCCATAAGAAATCAATTTGGAAGTGATTTGTAAAGAAGACAGGGAAGTGGCGCTGTTGGTATAAAAATCAGTATCGGTAATCAGCCCCGCCAACAATGATGTCGCCATCACTTCATCGATTTTAATATCATTATATTTAAAAAAATTATAAACAACTTCGGCGGTGGAACTGCCGTTTGGTGATACCATATTGAGGTGGCCGTATTGTTCATTGGTGAAATGGTGGTCTATATTTATAACCGAGATTTTTTTTGACAGGCCGGCGACATAACCGTCAATTCCGGCATGGCATAAATCGCCAGAGTCAAACACGATTACAAGGTCAAAATTGTTGTTTTGCCAAACCGTTTCATCGGAGTTTATGTCTTGAACATGGCGCAAGTCTTTGAAGTTTTCCGGAATCTCCGTGGCGCAATAAGCCGTATGCGGTTTGTTTATTCTTGTCAGGTATTGTTTAAACGCGGTCAAACTGCCCAAAGCGTCGCCATCAGGGTCTTTATGAGGAACCAAAATTATGTGGTTCGCTTCCTGGATTAGATTGTGGATTTGTTTGGCGGTTCGGTACATAAAAACATAAAAACATTAAAACATTAAAACATTAAAACAGTCTATCTTAATGAATTCAGAATATGGCAGTATATACAAGATAAGCGGAATTGTCAAGGTTGGCGGTATCATGTTATAATTCTTGTGTTATTTGGCATATATTGGTCAAAAATGTTACATGTTTCATGTATCATGATACATGATAAGTTATGTATTTAAAGTCCTTGGAAATAAACGGATTTAAGTCTTTTTCAGAAAAGGCTATTTTGCAATTTATGCCGGCAAAGGGTGAATTTTGCAGTATTACCGCCGTGGTCGGCCCGAACGGAAGCGGGAAATCAAATATTTCCGATGCTATCAGGTGGGTTTTGGGTGAACAAAGTATGAAGCTCTTGCGCGCCAAAAAAAGCGAGGATTTAATATTTTCCGGCTCCGAAGCCAAGGGTAAAATGAGCATGGCCAGCGTGACCATGATTATAGACAATAGTGACGGGCAGTTACCGATAGAATATAGCGAGTTGGTAATAACCAGAAGATTATATCGTGAAGGAGAAAGCGAATATTTAATCAACGGGCATAAAATCAGACTTATTGATTTACAATTATTGCTGGCGAAGGCCCAGTTCGGGCAGGGGTCATACAGTGTAATCGGACAGGGAATGATTGATAGGATGCTTTTACAGACCCCGTTGGAAAGAAAAGATTTTTTTGATGAAGCGTTTGGTATTAAAGAATTTCAGATAAAAAGGCATCAGGCGGTTTTGAAATTGAAACACACCCGGGAGAATTTGGAACAAGCGGAGGCTCTGCTCAATGAAGTGTCACCTCGCCTTAAGAGTTTATCCCGTCAAGTAAAAAAATTGGAAGAAAGGCAGGAAGTGGAAACGAAATTGCGGGAAATGCAGGAGGCATATTATCTTACACTGTGGAATAACAATGAAAATCAGTTGCAGGGTTTGAAGAAAGAACTGTTTGAAGTGGAAAGAACGTATGAAGAAAATTTTAAAGAATTAAACTTGGTTCAACTTGAGCTCAGCGCGCTGGCGAAGGAATCTTCCCGTGAGAGCGAATATAAAAAATTGCAGGACGAATATCAGGAAATATCGCAAAAGAAAAATAATTTGGAAAAAGAGAAAGCGACTTTGTCGGGCAGAATGCAGGTTGAGTATAGTAAAGAAGGCAAACACAATATAGCTTGGTTGGAAAACAAGGCGTCTTCGTTGAAATTGGATCAGGAAAAAATGCAAAAAGAAATTGACGAAATTAATGATAAACTTTCTGTTTTAAAAAACAAACAATCGCAGAACAGGAATAATTTGGACCAGTTGACGATTGAACGCGCGGAATTGAGAAGCCGATTGAGTTCTTTGGAGACCCAATTCAGCCAGGCGAAAAGTGAACAGAATTTTTTACAGGCGACCGGATTAAAATCAATTCAGGCGATTTTGGAAAACAAACAGAAGTTTGGAAAAATTTTTGGCGCGGTGGCGCAACTTGGGGAAGTAAGCGAGAAATATCAAGTCGCGCTGGATACGGCCGCCGGCGGACATTTGGCGTCTTTGGTAGTGGCGGATGATTTGGTGGCGGAGGAGTGCATCAGGTTTTTGCGCGCCGAGCATTTGGGCGTGGCGACTTTTTTACCGGTCAGCCGAATTAAGCCGAGGATTTTGCCGAACGATATAGAAGAAATATTGAAAATTCCCGGGGTGCATGATTTGGCGATTAATTTAGTAAAGTTTTCTGAAAGATTAAATGATATTTTTTCCTATGTGCTGGGCGCCACTTTGGTGGTGGAAGATATTGATACGGCTAGAAAAGTGGGAATAGGCAAAATCCGCATGGTCACCTTGCTTGGTGATATTTTGGATGTCAGCGGAAGCATGAAAGGCGGATACAGAAGACATCGCGCGAGCGATTTGAGTTTTGCCGGCAGTCAGGCTTTGAGCAGTTTGAATACTTCAATAGAAGACCAGGCGGGGTTGTTGGAAAAAACTAAAACTCAGCTGGATAAAGTTGAAATCAATTATGAAAAATTAAATAGCGAAATAATGGAGAATAAAGCGGGGATTGAGGTTGAAGAAAGGAAGCTGTCTTTCTTGCGCGCGCAAAAAACCGAAAAAAATCAGGAGGTCGCGAGTATTGAGCAGGAATTGAAACTGCACACCATGAGTAAGGAAGAATATGGCGGAGTTTTGGAGACGATAAAAGTCCAAAAAGACGAAGTGGATAAAGCGATTGAAGAATTGGAGACCGAATCGCTGAAGGTTGAATCAAGAATTACGCTTTTTCATCAAGAAGAAGAAAAAAAGAAAAAGAGAATTTTTGAACTTCAGGATATAATGCAAAGTTTTCAGGAAAAATTGAATGAAGTGATGGAGAAGAAAAATGAAAAACAAATCTTGATTGCTAAACTTGATACCAGGCAGGAAGATTTATCTAATGAAATTTATCAGGAGATGCGCACTTCGATTGAATCAATTATCAAGAAAGAGGGGGTGGCGATTGAAATCAACAACGTGGAAGATGTTTTGACGCAAATTCAAAAATTAAAATATAAATTGACGCTTATTGGCGGAATTGATGAGGAAGTTGTCGGTGAATACGAAGAAACCAGACAAAGACACGAAGAATTGACCAGTCAGCTTGATGATTTGAACAAAGCCTTTGCTGATTTGGAAAAATTGGTGGAGGAGCTGGATGGTTTGATGAAAGTCAGACGGGATAAATCGTTTAAGAAAATCAAGAAAGAATTCCAAAAGTATTTCAAGATTCTTTTTGACGGAGGCAATGCCGATTTGATTGAGATTATGGGATTGGAATATGAAGATTTGGAACCGAGTGAGCCGGGAGACGAACAGCCGGTGGAATTGACCGTAGAAGCTCCGGTCGAAGAATTGCCGGAAGAGGGAGAAATCAAGAAGCGAGGCAAAAAGACTTTGAAAGGAATTGATATTGTAGCCTGCCCGCCGGGAAAGAAAATCAAAGACATTCAAACTTTATCAGGCGGAGAAAGAACTTTAACTTCCATCGCGTTGGTGTGCGCGATTTTAAGCGTGAACCCGCCGCCATTTTCCGTTTTGGACGAAGTGGAAGCCGCGTTGGATGAAGCCAACACGCTCAGGTTTAATAAAATATTAAAAGAATTATCCAAACAATCGCAATTTATTTTGATTACTCATAACCGCGCCACCATGCACGCGGCCGACGCCTTGTATGGCGTGACGATGGGCGGAGGGGGAGTTAGCCATCTTTTAAGCGTAAAAGTGAATAAAGATTCTTCTGACGATGGAGAGGCTTTGAATGTTTAAAGGGTCTGTCGCCGAATGTGCTTTTTGATGAGTTTTTTAATAAATTCGAGTAGCAAAGTTAAAATAAATTTTGAGGTTTAGCTGGGCTAAGCTGAAAAATTTTTTTAACTTTGCCGCCGAATTTTTGGGAAACTGGCAAAAATGACATTCGGCGACAGACCCTTATAGAACTTCGCGTGATTTTTATTCCGGATATGTGGAAGTTCGGGCGTTTTTTTGGTATAATATAATTACAATTAAATTGAACAAAATGGCCGTAAAACCAATTATTACAACGAAGAACGCTTCGGTTACATATTTGCCCGGAAAGAGTAATGAGGTTAAGGCATTGGCAGAAGCTTCCATAGATATCTATCCGGGAGAGCTTGTGATTTTTTTTGGACCGTCCGGTTGCGGAAAGTCCACTTTGTTGTACGCGATTGCCGGATTGGATACGGCCGCGACCGGAAGCATTAAAGTTTTTGATAAAGAAATTATTGGCGCGAAAGATAAAGATTTGGAACGCCATCACCAAAAAACCATTGGTATGGTTTTTCAATCTTTTCATTTGATTAATTCTTTGACGATTATCCAGAATGTAATGCTTCCGCAGATAGCGATAAACAAAGGATTAAAAGAAAGAAAAAAGAAAGCGTTGGAATTGCTGGATTTTTTTGATGTCGGAAGCCAAGCGGAAAAAATTCCGACAGAGTTGTCCGGCGGACAGCAACAGAGAGTCGCGATTTGCCGTTCCTTGATAAATGACCCGGATATTATTTTGGCTGATGAGCCGGTTGGTAATTTGGATTCAAAATCCGCGCAGACCACGCTGGCTTTAATTCAAAAATTGAATTTGGTTGATAAAAAAACGATTGTCTTGGTAACCCATGACCCGTCCCATTTGGGAATTGCCAACCGTATTTTCTATATGAAAGACGGCAAGGTGACGGATATGAAAGTCAATCCGCATCCGAAGATTATTGACCCGAGCATTATTCCGAAAGACAAGCGCCGAAAACTTCATTTGGCGGAAGCGGACGCGGAAATCAAAGAAGTGAAAAAAGCTGAAGAAGAGGGGGATGAAGGGAAAAGTGAACTGGAATTGTTGGCAAAACTTTACGCGAAAGAAGGGCCGATCAGCGGGCTGTTGTTGGATTATAAGGCGAAGCAGGTTGTGCTGGAAGCGTTGACCGGTTTGAGCACGGAGGAAGTCACGAGAATAGAAAATAGCGTGAAGCATTTGATAGTGGACGGGGTGGAAGACAACGGGAAATTGTTGGATTTGCTGGATAGCGATGAAGAAGCGGGCGGAATCGGTATGGACCAGCGGTCATCTGAACAATTGGTAGTGAAGATAAAAGATGTGATAAAAGAAATGAGACTGATTGCTTATCCGAAGCAAAATCATGTCAGTGATATTGATAAGTTGACCGAGCAAATACGTTTTTATATGTTTGATAATTTGGATATAAAAATAAACAGCACGCAATCGGTTGACGTGATAAACAGAATGATAAAAGAAAGACTGTATGGTTTTACCGATGAAAAAGGCGTCAGAGCGGTTTTGGACAGTCCGCTGTCAAACGGCGGGGCCGGATTGGACAAACGCGACGCGCGCCGATTTGCCAAGTTTTTAGACCTTGTTTTACTGGGGCGATACAGTAAGAAAGACCATCCGAAAATCCGGTTGATAAGAACAAGAGCGCAAGAAATTAAGGAAAATACATTTAGAAAAGATTAAATAAATATAATTCAATATGAGATTAGGCGACGCGCTATCATTATCAACTAGAATGTTCAAGACCAGGCCGTTGAGAACGCTACTGACTATTTTGGGCGTGGGTGTTGGTATTGGCACGGTTTTGTTTTTGGTTTCTTTGGGTTATGGTTTACAGAACGCGATTTTGAGCCGGATTACCACCGCGGATTCTTTATTGGCGCTGGATGTGAACCCGGGGACTTCGGATTTGATTAGATTGGATAATGCCAGTTTGCAAAAGATTTCACAAATAGAACATGTGATAGAAATCAGTCCGGTGATAACCGCCTCGGCGCAAATTTCTGCTAAGAATTTAACCGGCGACGGAATAATGTACGCGGTTAATCCGTCATTTTTCCGATTGAGCGGGATAGAAACGATTTTTGGGGAATTTTTTTCCGGAGAAAAAGAAATTGTGATTTCCACCGCCGCTCTCCAGCTTATAAACATGGAGCCGAAAGACAGCGTCGGGCAGGAAGTTAATCTGACATATTTTGTTCCGCGGATAAATGAAGACGGAATTGAAGAAGTTACAATTTTTGAAGATATCGCGCCATATAAAATCGTCGGCGTGGTCAGAGACGATTTAGAAAGCGTTATATTCGTGCCGTTGTCCAATGTCAGCGACGGGGGAACGGATTCTTATTTAGAAACTAAAGTCAAAGTTTCCGATAGCGCGTATATGCTTGACGTCAGAAATAAAATAATGGAAATGGGATTTTTTGTATCCGCTTTGCGCGATACGATTGAACAGGCGACGAAGATTTTTAAAGTAATTCAAATTATTTTGGGTTTGTTCGGTATGGTGG
>Ga0208373_1001933_pt1 | contig 24955 bp, 17 predicted proteins | sample RifOxyC2_FD_184036 | JGI IMG/M metagenome (GOLD analysis project Ga0208373, IMG submission 184036) | Soil microbial communities from Rifle, Colorado - Rifle Oxygen_injection C2 (SPAdes) | ecosystem: Environmental > Terrestrial > Deep subsurface > Rock core/Sediment | place: Rifle, Colorado... | reverse complement strand
GGTGTTCAGCGAGATCTCGGCGGCCTACGCGCCGGAGTCGTGGAATAACATAAACGGCAACGGCAGCCAGGCCGAGCAGAAGGTGAACGACGCCGAGGGAGCGCTCGACGCGGCCGAAGCGGCCGCGGACATGGAGACCCAGGATTGGGTCTCCGCGTGCGAGCAGATCGTCTCCGCGGCCGGCAACATCCAGCGCGCCGAGGCGCTCGCGAACGCGATCATCGCGCTCAAGCGCGACCTCGACGCGGCCAAGGCGGCCGCGCCCGGGGAGATCGCCTCCGCGGCGGCCGACATCCGCGCGGCGTGCGAGTACATCGCGCGGCACGACGCGGACATTGACGACGGCCTCGAGACCCGGCTCGACGAGGCCGAGCGCGCGCTCGACGAGGCCCGTCGCGAGCTCGCCAAGGAGCAGCCCAACTACCTCATGGTGGTGAAGGCGGCCCGCGCGGTCAATGCGACCGCGGACGGGATCCTGGCGAAGGCTCAGAGCGAGCACGAGGCCATAGAGCGCCTGCGCCAGCGCGCCGTCACCTCCCTCAGGGAAGCGGAGCGCTCCGTGGACGCGGCGAACAACTACATCGGGAGCCACCGCTCGGAGGTGGACTCAGACGCCGAGCGCATGGCGCAGAGCGCCGAGACCGCGCTCAACTTCGCCCGGCGCGTCTCCACGCTCCAGGACCAGATCCGCTACGCGGATCAGGCCGACCAGGAGTCCGACCGCGCCCTCGACATGGCCAAGCGCGACGTGCGCGAACGCGAGGAGGCACGCGAGCGCGAGGCCCGTCGCCAGCGCGAAGCGGCCGCGGCCCTGGTCCGCGCGGCCGAGGAACAGCGCCGGCGCGCCAGCCAGTCCTCGTCCTTGTCCTCCGGCGGCTTCGGCAGCTCGGGCGGACGCTCCGGCGGCTCCACGAGCTGGGGCGGCGGCTTCGGCGGTCGCAGTGGCGGCAGCGTCAGCTCCGGCGGCCGCGGCGGTCGTGGCGGCGGATCCGTGGGCTGGTAGCCCAGCAGACCGACAACTCGTCCCTCCGTAGCCGATCATTCGACCGGCGAAGGGGGACTCTTTCACCACCAGACCCGGCTAGTACCCGGGCGAGGTGACCAGCCCTGGCAGGCGGGCAGCCTGCTGACATCAGCACGAGGCAAGAATCGAATGATTTCCATCCTGGACAAGTTCCGGACCTTCACTTTCTCCAACCTGCACAGCCTGCTCGACGCGGCGATCGACCTCAACTCGGTCGAGGCCATCAAGCAGCACGTGCGCGACCTGGAGACCGCGCATCGCGACATGCTCGCCGCGCTCGCGGGGGCGAAGGGCAACGTGAGCGCGCTCAAGGCGCAGACCACGGCGCTCGAGGAGCGCATCGCCGACCTCACCGAGAAGATCGAGATCCTGCTCAGCGACGGCGACGCGACCAACGACCACTACGCCGACCCGTTCGGCGAGCAGATCGGTGACAGCGAGGAGGAACTCGCTGCGCTGGACGAGGAGATCGGCGGCGCCCAAGCCCAGGTCGCCGTGTTTGAGAAGGCTGAGGGACAAATCAAGAGCAAGGTGCAGCAGATGCATGGCGAGCTTCGCCGCCTCGCCTCGATGGAGCGCGTCGCCGCCGCCAAGGAGAAGGCCGCCGGCGCGCTCGCCGGAGCCACGGCCGCCCTCTCCTCGGGCGTGGACGGATCCGTGGACAGCGTGAAGGCGCGCCTGCAGCAGCGCGCGGGAACGGCCGACGCCACCTTCGAGCAGGCCGTCGACAGACTCGACGCCGCCGGCGGGGCCGAGGCCGCGGTGAAGAAGTCTATCGGCGCCAGCAAGGTCGCCGAGATCCGCGCGCGTCTCGCCGCCCAGAAGGCCGCCGCCCAGCCCGCCTAGTCGCCGCCGCCCGCACGGGGCAGCGCGACGCATTCGGGGTTCCATGTGAACCCTGTTTTTCTTTTTGTCTTTATCCACAGCCCCTCGAACTTTGTTCTCGCAAACGCTGCGTTGAGCAAAATAAATCGAATGGGATCATGTGTTGACGCGCCCCACGATGTGGCATAGAATGGGAGCAGGTGGAAGAAAGTGGGGATTGAACGGAAATACCGTTCGGTGCTCACGTTTTATTTAATAAAACTGATATCCGCCTCACGACTGCCATGTTCATTGGCGAATACAACCACACCATCGACGACAAGGGTCGCTTGGCGATCCCGGTGAAGTTCCGTGGAGACCTCGCGCATGGTGCAGTCGTGACACGAGGTCTCGACGCTTCGCTTTTCCTGTTCCCCAAGGAGGAGTGGGACAAGCTGGCCGAAAAGTTGGCCAGCTTGCCCCTGGGGCAGTCCAATTCACGTGCGTTCGCCCGACTCATGCTTGCGGGGGCAATGGACGTGGATGTCGACAAGCAGGGAAGGTTCATCCTGCCGGAATATCTCCGACAGTATGCCGGGATGTCGAAGACGGTCGTTGTTGCCGGTCTCTACAACCGGTTGGAGCTGTGGGACGCCGAGAAGTGGGCTGCCTACAAAAAGATGACCGAGGCAGAAGTAGGAAACATCGCGGAGAAGCTTGGTGAGCTCGGCGTATAGGACGATGTCTTCGCTGCAAGAAACAGGCGTTATGGCTGAACCGACACACATTCCCGTACTGGTCAACGAGGTGCTTCGGTACCTTGTAGAAAGACCGGAGCAACAAGTCGCGTCATCCCGTGGGGCGGGATCTGACGCGCCGACCCAGCATACGGGTCGTCTGCCGGAAGAACAGCTATTGATTGATGGCACCGTGGGGCAGGGAGGGCATGCCGAGCAGTTGCTCGCGGCCCTTCCTGGGTGCCGGCTCCTCGGTTTCGACCGGGACCCTGTGAACCTGTCCATCGCGAAGAAGCGACTGGAGAGGTTTTCTGATGGCGCAACGTTGGTGCACGACAGTTACGCAAACGCATCGCATCACGCGTATGTTCATGGTTTTACTCAGGTTGACGGCGTCCTATTGGACCTTGGGTTCTCTTCGGCTCACGTTGATGAGCCGGAACGCGGATTTTCTTTCATGCAGGAAGGACCGCTTGACATGAGATATGATCGCGACGGCGAAGTGACTGCCGAGACGATCATCAATTCATGGAATGTAGACGATTTGGCGCACATCTTTCGTGTGTACGGGGAAGAGCCTGCCGCGCAAGTGATCGCGAAAGCGATTTACGCCGCGCGCAAGACCGAACGGATCACGACGACTTTGCAACTCGCAGAGCTTGTCGCGTCGGTGATCCGCCGGCGCGGGAAGATCCATCCGGCCACCCGCGTGTTCCAAGCGTTACGCATCGCGGTTAACGACGAACTTGGAGAGCTCGAACGCGCCCTGCCGGTGTTCGTCGAGCTCCTGAGGCCGGGCGGCCGGTTGGCGATCATCTCGTTCCACTCGCTCGAGGACCGAATGATCAAGCGATTCATTCTGTCACAGGAAGGGAATACCCTTCAGTCATTAACAAAACACGTCATCACGCCCTCGGAGGAGGAGATTCGTTCAAACCCGCGATCACGCAGTGCGAAATTGCGCGTGGCCGAACGTCTCTAGCGGCTATGTTCACATTTGAAAAAACAAAATACTCAGGAACAGGAAAAACGCGAAGCGCGATCACGTTTGTGAAAGCCCATACGCTTGCGCTTAACGTTGTTTCTCTCGCGCTCGTTTTTACGGCCGCGGCATCGTATATCGTGCAGGTCAACGGATCCGTGGCAAAGGGATACGCGATCCGTGAACTTGAGGATCAAATCAACGACCTGACCCTCGCCAATCAGAAGCTCGAGGTGACGGTGCGAGAGGCCCAGTCTCTTGAGAACGTCAATCGTTCGGTAAAAATGCTCGGGTTAGTTGCCGCGGAAACGCCAACGTACATAAACGCGTCCGTTTCCTCCGTTGCGCTCGCCCGCTAAGGCCATGTTCGCGCTCGCCATTGATACCAATCAAGTCGGAACCTATCTTTCCAACGTGAATTGGCTGGAGCCGTCTTGGGATCTGTTCATTATTCTTTTTTTCGTCGTTGCCTCGCTCATGTACGGGCTCTCGCTTGGCCGCGACCGCCTGCTCGTCATTCTTGTTTCCATCTACATGTCGCTTGCCGTGGTGGAATATGTGCCTTTTATTACTAATTTTAACGCAAGCATCAACATTAACGATACCTTCGCGTTGCGCGTATCCGTGTTTCTGGGCATTTTTATTATTCTGTTTTTCTTTTTGTCGCAATCGGCCCTCATGCGAACGCTCGGGGTAAACTCGGAGCACGGACCCATGTGGCAGGTCATTACTTTTTCCATCTTGCACGTCGGCCTGCTAATTAGCGTCACGCTCTCTTTTTTCCCATCGGAAGCGGCGGACGTCCTTTCTCCGCTTACCCGCATTCTTTTCGTTGGTGACGTCGCAAAGGCCGTTTGGATTCTGCTCCCGGTATTCGCCATGTCATTTATCGGTCGTTCAAAGTCTGATGCGTAACAGAACGCGATGACCTGTGTATAATAGGTCTGTGAAGGCTGAATTTGAACGCTTTTACAGGGAAAACATCGACCGTATCCATCGATACGTGTTTTTTCGCATTGGGCGTAATCGTGATGTGACGGAGGACCTTGTGAGCGAGATCTTCTTAAAGGCATTTAATGCCTTTTCCGCATACGATCCCACTGTTTCGCGTTCGGCTTGGATTTATCGTATCGCGCATAATCATCTGGCCAATTACTATCGGGATCGGAAGGAGACAGCGAACCTCGACGATATCGCGCTTGTGGTGGTCGGTGAACATGGCGAAGAAACCATGCTGCGCCATGAGGCCGGACACATCATTCAAACCTCCTTGCGCAAGCTGTCGTCGCAGGAACGTCGACTTGTAACAATGAAATACCTAGAAGGGTACTCATATGAGGACATGGCCCCAATTTTGGAAAAATCAGCGACAACGCTGAAGGTTGCCACGCATCGTGCCATGAAAAAGCTAAAAATGATATGTTCCGGCTTAAACACCAATTGAGAACGTTGCGCAAAGAAGCGGATCCATCGAATGCGTTCAAAGATGCGTTACTTTTGCGTATTGTCGGGTCGCCCGCGCCACGCATGGCATTCCGGTTTGCCGTCGTTGGCGCCTGCGTTATCATCTTGGTATTTGGCATGGGGACCGGAGCGTATGCCTACGGAAGCCCAGACGTCGTGGAAGGGCATCCATTCTATTTTTTGAAACAAGGCTTGGAGAATGCCGAAGAACGACTTGCGACCACCCCGGATGCGCGCGCCCAGTATCACGCCAAGATGATGACGCGCCGCATGTCCGAGGCCGAACGCATCGCGGAGAATCAACAAAAAGTTGGAGCTTTGCTTGAGAATGCGGCGACCGAACTTGATTTGTCCGTCGAAGAGATACAGTCGAATCTGAAAAATTCACAGAACCGTCGAATGCTTATCGAACGACTGGATGAGCAGAATGATCGTTATGAAAACATGATGATGCGCGTACCAATGCGCGAAGGGGCAATGCGTCCGCTTCCGCGACCGGAAGCCATGCGCCAACGCTTGAATGAGATAAGCCCGTAATAATATTGCATGGATTAAAATTCCGCCAATGGCGGGATTTTGTGCTTTACGGGCATCTGCTATACTTCACGCGTATGATCCGACTGCATAATACGCTGACGCGGCAAACCGAGAAATTCCAACCAATCATGCAGGGGAAGGCATCCGTGTATTCCTGCGGGCCGACCGTGTATGGATACTCGCACGTTGGGAATATGCGCGCGGCCTTGTTTTCCGACCTGTTGAATCGCGCGCTTTCGTATAACGGGCTCGACGTCACCTTGATCATGAACGTGACGGATGTCGGACATTTGGTCGGCGACGCGGATGTGGGCGAGGACAAGATGATCGTTGCCATGCGTCGTGAGGGAAAAACGGCCTATGAGATCGCGGAATTTTACGCGCGCGCGTTTTTTCAGGACTTGGAGCGTTTGAACGTTAAACCGGCATCGAAGTATCCGCGCGCGACGGAACACATCCCTGAGCAGATCGCGATGATAGAACGGCTCGAGCGGAATGACCTCACGTATCGCACGTCGGACGGGATTTACTTCGATACGGCGAAGTTGCCGGAGTATGGACGGTTGTCCGGGCAAAAAAGCGAGGAGAAATTGGCTGGGGCGCGCGTAGAGCTTGGCGAAAAGAAGCGCGCGACGGATTTCGCGCTTTGGAAGTTTGCGCCCGAAGGAGTCAGGCGCGAGATGGTTTGGCCGTCGCCGTGGGGCGAGGGATTTCCCGGGTGGCACATTGAGTGTTCGGCCATGTCGAAGAGATATCTCGGCGTCCCATTCGACATCCATACGGGTGGAATCGATCTGATCCCGGTGCATCATGAGAACGAGATTGCACAGACGCTTGGCGCGGATGGCGTCCCCGAGGCGAACCTGTGGATGCATTCGGAGTTCGTGACGTTTGACGGGGGAAAAATGTCCAAGTCGCTTGGGACCGTGTTTACGGTCCAGGACCTTGTTGATCGCGGATACGACCCGCTCGCCTATCGATATTTCGTTCTTGGCGGACACTACCGCTCAAAGATCAATTTTACCTGGGAAGCGCTCGACGCAGCGCAAAATGCGCTAAACAAGTTACACGAAGCAACGCGCGCATGGCCACGCCCCGCGGACACCGGCGACCCCGATTACTTGGAGCGATTTTTGGCGGCGATAAACGATGATTTCAACACCCCCGAAGCGTTGGCCATTTTGTGGAACTTAGTGAACGATGAGACCGTCCCGCTTGAGGTTAAGGGCGCGACCATCCTGAGGTTCGATCAGATCTTTGGTTTGCAAATAGATCGGTATCTCGGAAAGTTGATCGAAGTTCCCGACGATATCCTAGAACTTGGCGCGCGACGAGAGGCCGCACGCGTGGCAAAGGATTGGACTGAGTCAGACCGGTTGCGCGATGAGATTGCCATACGCGGATTCGCGGTGGAAGATACGGCGGACGGACCAAAGTTCAGGCTTGTCTGACTGAGTTCGTCTAGGCTGTTTTGCACAGGCGTTCGTGCTATACTGTGAGCATTATGCCAGATTCTACGAATAAGCCGGTTGAAACGAAACAAACGCCGATTGAGCAGGTACCGCTGGAAGAAGCGCGGAAAATTGATATTGCAACGGAATCGGAGACAGCCAAAGAAAAAATTCACGCAGAACCGGCCAAGGAAACCCCGAAGGATACCTCTCCCGTCCCAAAGGAAACGCCTCCGCCTTCCGTTCCTATTGCGCCAGTCGTACCGGCTGCTCCGGCGAAGGATCCGGTAACCGCTCAAATTGAGAGCATTCTTTCCGAGGACCTCACAGACGTCTTTTTGGAAATGACTCCGGAAAAGCAAGGAGAATTTAAACAAAAAGGGGAAGAAACGGCTGGAAAAATTCGTAGCATGGTCGAAACCGCAAAAGAAAACGCACGCAAGATTTTCGACCTGATCCGCGACTGGCTGAGGGTCATTCCCGGTGTGAACAGGTTTTTTCTTGAACAGGAGGCAAAAATAAAAACAGACAAAATTTTGAGACTCAAGCCATGACTTTGTTTCAATTCGGCATCGAACAACCTCAGGACATCCCAGGTTTTGTCGTAAATGGAGGTCAAAACGATCTTCAATACGCATCGTGGATTCTCATTGGCGTCGGAGTTTTGCTTTTCATCATTGCGATTCTTTGGGTGTTGCGCATGGTTTTCCGTTGGCGTGCGACTGCTCAGCACGGAACCTTTGACATGACGACGTTACTCATAACCCTGCCAAAGTTTCGACATAAGGAGCAGACCGAGCGCGTGAGCACGAAGGAGCAGATGCAGGAGGTCATTTCCACCGCGGAATCGTTTTTCGGGACCCTGGGCGGATTGAAGGCGCAGCACGGATTTCATGCCTGGTTATTTGGGCGTCACGACGAATTGGCATTTGAAATCGTCGCGATTAACAAGGAGATTCGTTTTTATGTGACGGTTCCTCGCGAGATGGAGCAGATCGTGATCCAGCAGTTGTCCGCCGCATATCCTGACGCGTTTCCGGAGCCGGTGGAAGACTATAATATTTTTGCTCCGAACTCCGTCATTTTGGGAAGCAATCTGGTATTCAAGCGTGAACATGCCTTTCCCATCAAAACGTATCGCAAGATGGACAAGGATCCGCTTGACGGGATCACGAACGTTCTTTCGAAGGTTCCGGACGGCGAAGGCGCCGCGTTTCAGTTCGTGGTGCGTTCCTCCCCAAAGCATTGGCGCAATCGCGGGGTGTCTATTGCCCAGCGCATGCTAAGCGGGATGTCGCTTGATGAAGCGGTGAAGGGCGCGAAGAAATCAAAGGTAAAGTTTGGGGAGCTCGCTGGATTTTCGAAGGCCGAAGACCAGAAGCCGGAGGAGCAGAGAAAATTGTCTCCGCTTGAGGAAGAAACCGTGAAAGGGCTTGAGGAAAAGGCGAGCAAGGCCGGGCTTGACGTGTGCATTCGTCTGGTCGTCGCCGCATCAACCGCGGAAAGTGCACACACCACCCTTTCCGGGATGATCAATGTCTTTTCGACTTTCAATATCTACCAGTTTGGAAATTCGTTCGTGAAGGTGGTTCCGCCCTTCAAGAAGCGACTGATTCGTCGGTTCATCTATCGTTCGTTTGATGAACAAAATAAAATCGTGTTGAACGCCGAGGAAATGGCGAGTATCTGGCATCTACCCACGCCGTGGACGGAAACGCCGGGCGTGAAGTGGCTCGGGGCCCGCAAAGGCGCGGTGCCATCCAATGTGCCGGCCGGTCCGGAAGACGGCGGACAATTGGAGCTGGGATATAACCAATATCGCGGGAGGAAGACTCCTGTCTGGATGAAGGAATCCGATCGTCAGCGTCATGTGTACGTGATCGGTAAATCCGGTACGGGTAAGTCCCAAATGATCGCGAAGATGATCATTCAGGACATCAAGATGGGGCATGGCGTCGCCGTGGTAGACCCTCACGGCGACCTGGTCGAGCAGGTGCTCGGCAACATCCCGAAGGAACGCATCGACGACGTGATCCATTTCAATCCGGCCGACGAGGATCGTCCAATGGGCATCAATATGCTCCAGTCCGGCTCGTCCGAATCGGAAAAGGACAAAGCCGCCAGCGAAATGGTCGCGATTTTCTACAAGCTGTTTCCTCCGGAGATGATAGGCCCGATGTTCGAACACAACATGCGCAACGTGATGCTGACCCTGATGGTCGACCAGGAGAACCCAGGCACGATCGCGGAAATCCCGCGCATGTTCTCCGACCAGGAGTTCGCGGACCGTTGGATCGAAAAGGTTACGGACCCGGTGGTGCGGGCCTACTGGGAAAAAGAAATGGCAAAGACGAGCGATTTTCATAAGTCCGAAATGCTTGGCTACCTCATTTCAAAGGTCGGACGCTTCGTGGAGAACGGGATGATGCGCAACATCATCGGACAGTCGCATTCGGCGTTCGATTTCCGCAAGATCATGGATGAGCAGAAGATTTTCCTCTGCAACCTGTCAAAGGGAAAGATCGGCGACGTGAATGCCGACCTGCTTGGGATGGTCGTGGTGACCAAGCTGCAGATGGCCGCGCTCGGACGCGCGGATATGGAAGAACATCTTCGCAAGGACTTTTACCTGTATATCGACGAGTTTCAGAACTTCGTGACGGACTCGATCGCAACGATTTTGTCCGAGGCGCGCAAGTACCGCCTATGCCTGATCATCGCGCACCAGTACATCGGTCAGCTCGTCAAGAATAACGACACGAAGATTAAGGAAGCGGTATTCGGGAACGCGGGAACCATGTTTACGGCACGTATCGGTCCGGAGGACGTCGAGACACTGGAAAAGGTGTATGCGCCGGACTTTACGGGCTATGACCTTATCAATTCCGACAAGGTGACCTGGTACGTGAAGATGATCGTTGACAATGCGTCCGTGAAGCCGTTTACCCTCAACTTTGACATGGCACCTCGCGGCGACCGCGAGCTTGCGGAGGCCATCAAGGAACTGTCGCGTCTCAAGTATGGCCGCGACCGCGCAATCGTTGAGGCAGAAATTTTGGAACGTACGCAGTTGGGCGTTTCCGATCGCGGTCCCCAGCCCGTGGCGAGCGAATCCATCTTTTAGGGCGATGAACGGAAGGGTGAAAAATCTGGGGGTCAAAAATCCGTATGTCACTTGAAGACGAAACCGAACTTGAGATTCCCTCGTTCGATCCCGAGCCGATGGACGAGGGACCGAAGCCGTCCGCCAAGCATAATCGCGCGGGCGTGGATCTTGCGGTACGTATTTTGCGTCAGACGCACGAGGCGATCGGTCACGCGATTTCTTTGTTGGAAGGCGCGGATAAGGAAGGCGCGGCAAGGATATTAGTGGATCTGGTGACCGCAAAGCATGATGCCGCACGGTTTAATGAGACGGTTTCGGGCGCAAAAATCATCGAAGGAGTGTTTGATGGCCTTTCAATGATCGGTCCGAACGGAACCGCCTATGCCGTTCCGTCGAACTACGCGTCCAAATCGCGGCTGGTAGAAGGGGACGTCATGAAGCTGACCATTCGGTCGGATGGAACGCGTATTTTCAAGCAGATCGGCCCGGTGGAACGCCGTCGGTCAGTTGGGTGCGTGGCCGTGGATTCTTCCACAGGCATGCACGTTGTCGTGTGCGGCCAGATGACGTATAAAGTGCTTCCAGCGAGCATGACCTTTTTTCAGGCGGAGCCTGGCGACGAGGTCGTTGTTCTTGTTCCAAAATCAAGGGATTCCGTCTGGGCAGCCGTAGAGAATATTGTGAAAAAATGACATGGAAGCTCTCTATCGAAAATATCGTCCATCGACGTTTGCGGACGTCGTTGGACAGGAACACGTAAAAACGACGTTGCAAAACCAGATTCTTTCGGGATCGGTCGCGCACGCGTATTTGTTTACGGGACCGCGTGGCATTGGCAAGACCACGGTTGCCCGACTGGTCGCAAAGGCGGTCAATTGTTTGGCATTGAACGGGGGAGAGCCGTGTAACGCGTGCGATGCGTGCAAGGACGTCATGAGCGGAAGCTCGCTCGACGTGGCTGAAATCGATGCCGCGTCGCAGACGGGCGTTGAAAACGTCCGCGAGAACATCATTGAGAGCGTTCGATTTTCACCGAACAAACTCAAGCGTCGGGTATACATCATCGACGAGGTGCACATGCTTTCGACATCGTCGTTTAACGCGCTTCTCAAGACGCTCGAGGAACCGCCGGCGCATGCCGTGTTCATTTTGGCGACCACGGAGCTTCACAAGGTCCCAGCGACCGTGATTAGTCGTTGCCAGCGTTTTGATTTTCGACGGGTTTCCGTCGAGACCATCGTGGAACGTCTGAAGGGAATTACGCGAGACGAAGGGGCGAATGTGGATGAGGACGTCCTTTTGGAGATCGCACGGCATGCGGATGGGGGATTGCGTGATGCGGAAAGTATGCTCGGGCAGGTGTTGGCCCTCGACGAAAAACGTATCACCATGGAAATAGCCTCGCTCGTCATTCCGGCGACGAATCGGCTGATGGTGGACGCATTCGTTACGGCGCTTGCCGCGCGAGACGCGAAAATCGCGCTTGGCCTTGTGAATGATGCATTGTGGCATGGAGTTGATCTTCCGCAGTTTACGGAAAACGTCGTGGCCGCATTGCGCGACCGGATGCTCGCGGACCTGTCGTCGGAGCTTGCTCCGCTCATCGAATCGCTCCTTGAGGCTCGGCGCCACATGAAGGGCGCGCGGATGGTGCAACTTCCATTGGAACTCGCGATCATGAAATGCTGCCTGACCCAGAACGACCCAAAAGTCCAGGCAGGGAGGCTTGATTCGGTGCGTGCGGAGCCTGTTGTCGCGCCGGCGATTGTTTCGCAAGCTGCAGAGGTTCGAGCCGCGCCGACGGTGTCTCCTGCGGATCCCGTCCTGCCGACCGAAGAACGTATTGAGCCTGTTTCGACCGCACTCGGGGACGTTCCCGTGCTTGACCTTGAGGACGTTCGTCGCAAATGGCCGGAAGTGTTCGAACAAATCAAGGCATGCAACGCCACGCTCCCAATGGTAATGCAAACCGGAGAACTCACGGCCGTGGAAGGGAATTCCGTGGAGATCGCGTTCGCGTATCCCGTGTACGTCGAAGCCGTGAATCAGGACAAAAACCGCAAGCTGCTCGAACAGGTCCTCACGCGCGTGCTTGGCAGGCCAGTCCGCGTGAGGGCGAAACATGTCAAAAAGGAGGTCGAGGAAGTTGTCGACCAACTCATCGATGCCTTTGGCGGGACCGTCGTATAATCAATCGCCAAAGCGATTAGAATCTTGTGGCTCGCCGTCCCTACATGGATGCACAGATCTACGTTCATCTGAAAAGCCGCCTTGCATCGTTGGAAGAGGTAGAAAGAACTGCGAATCTCGTGCTCGTACCTTCTTCGTTGATACGGATGGTAAACCCAAATTTCTTCGCGATTTTCTCGCCCTGCCGTTGCAGCAACCTGTGACTCGTCTTTTCTCGCATGTCTGCGAGGATATCGGGAATGATCTCTGCGTCTTGCCAATGTGCCATGAACGATTCCAAAAATGTGTCGAGAATTTTCACCGCGTGACGCTCCGATGCTGCGCCAAGTGATCGGTCAACGGCAAAATCCGCGATGTACACCTCGGGTTTATCATGACTTCGATCCAGCCAAGCGAGGATGTAACCAGCCGGCTGGCCTTCTCTATCTCGTGAGATAAATGACAAATTCGGATCGCCATGTATTTCTCGGCTGAGTGCCTGACCGACAATCGTCGCTGCATTATCGAAGCTTTTTCCTTTTGCAAAGGCGAGCGCGAGAGCATCCGAGGCACGGATAGGCGAGACAGTGCCACGAGGGTTCACTGGATTTTCTGGCAACGTTACTTCCGTGCGGAGAATGTACGAATCCGTTCCGCTGTTATCCGAATACGAAATCGGCGCCGCAGGGAGAAATGTATTGACAACGGTTTCAAATCCCCACGCAGGGCGGCGGGTGTCATGGGTCTCTTTGCCAATTACGACCCGCCTGGGATCCACACCCATATCTGTCGCATGGGCACGGAGATAATCAGGGAGAAATGCCCGATAGGCTTGCTCAATGAGCGCCATGCGTCCAGCAGATATTTCGGATGCCGACGGTTCTATATTGTCGCACGTGAGTACCGGAGCCTTCGTAAAACTCTTAGCGCCAAGTACTTTATGCATTGGAGTTGCAGTCTTGAGTCGCTTAATCGCTTTTTTGGCGCTGCGGCTGATATCCATGTCTTTCATGAGCACGGATTGCGCCATGGTACGCCATCCTTCATCCGTCCGGCGTTCTACAACAAGAAACGCGCAGTTCGGGTTCCAAAGATACACGTTCGTTTTACCGTCTCCAAACGGCATACAACTGGCAGCGTCGTTCATTGCCGCGAGTACCTCTGCATCATCTTTCCTTCCTACGCGAACGCGAACTTCGTGCGTCAGTGGAGGCTTAACGCCGTACTGGCCGTGAAGTATCGCACGCAATTCTCCGAGTTGATGAGAAGAAAGCGGAGCATCGGTTGGCGCGGGGGCCTGCAGCCAGGCAAGCATGTTTCGCTGGATACTTGAACCAAATTGCTGCAAGGCATGGAAGAGTGACTTTGGATTGGAAGCCACGCCTTTGATTCCTTGCTTTTGTTGTCCGATGGCTCGGAGAAACGCATTGCGCAGATACGTTTCTGTTCCAATGTTCGCGCCCTCTTGATCGAAGAAAAAAGTAGCTTCATGAGGGGGTATTTCTTGCAGAGCATCAAGTCGGCCATCAACAAGCGTATCCCGAACCTCTTCCGCCGAGAGCACGAGTCGGTGTTGGCTAACTAAATTGGCGGGACTCATTTTTTCTTGACGGTCCTCATCGACATAGGCGGCACTGCGAGCAAGAAATTCATACGGTTGTAGTAATAGTTGCCGCAAGGCCTCAAGATCAATAGTGGGATGTTGTAACAATGTCTCGCCGTAAGCCTGTACTTTAGGCGGCAAGGTACCAGCAGTAAAAACCTCTAATAAATCGCGTTGCTCAAGTAAACTTGCAATCTCTGCACAATCTTGCAGTCCACGCCATGAACGCAAGGGGTTGAACCGTGCAGTTCTTAATCGAGCTGCACGCGCCCGAAGACCCTGGATGTCGGCTGCCTCGGCCGCAGTTATTACTGTCTCAATTCTCTCACTAGCCAATTGACGGATGACATGGTTCCACTCGTGATTTGCCGTACCTGTCTCATACTGCTTGTCGTCCATCGCTATCTGCAGGAGAAGTTCACGAAAATATTTCATACGTTCCTCTCCGCTGAGCTCATTGATGTCCACGAACTCTCGTAGAGCATCAACACTGGCGAACGCGTTATCGTGTGACAAGTCAGGACGATTCGCAAATCGAAGTGCCGTATCTTTTCCCAACATCTCCGCGAACGCACGCATTGCCTTGCGAATTTGAGCACTCTCTTCGCACTCTTGGTGAAGGTCAAGAAGCGCATCAAAAATGCGTTCAGGATTTGCGTCTTCCCGCAGTGCAGGATTTTGCTCAATGATTCGGCGATACTCGTCGGGGCCAACACGGTGCGTCAAGCGGGAACGTTGATGCTCAAATGTGACGCCTTCGGCATAAGTTTCTGCAGCGTAGCGAATGGTTTGCGGAACGGCGTCGTCAAAAAAGATAAGGACGGGATGACGGGTTCCCAATGTTTTCGTAGCATTTTCCTTTGAAAGATCTAATTTATTAATAAGGGTAAAAGTCCATCTTCCTCTGCCTTCGGCCAGCATTGCGTATAGCGTACGAAAGCCGATAGGTTGCAATTCCTCCTTCTGCAACGCAAGGCGTTCGGCAACTGCGAGGGCATCATTTAGCCGATGCCGAATAGTTCTCTCAACCATTGCAACAGCGGCCTCATGGACAGCGGAGCTGAGAACGACTTCGTTGGACGGCTGAAACGAATCAATGAACCGCAATACGAGCGCGCCTTTATCCTCTGCAAGCATTCTTTGCAACGCCTTCCGCCGCCCTGTATCGTCGAGGCTATCAGCAATATCCTTCGGAGCGATGCGTATCGCGTCCATCACGCCGAACGCGCGTTCGATATTGCAATCATGAAGAAGTTCGGTGGTCGTTTGTATGGCGATTTCTCGCACTTCATCCCGAGAAAGGCTGAAGTCACCAGCAATATCATGCGCTTTTTGAGGATAGTTATCATGCGCGAGCAAATGCCGTACCCCTCCCTCTGCCACAGCCCGTAAGTCTTCCTGAGAGAGGTCAAAATAATCAGCGAACTCACGAACGGATTCAATCCAATAATGCAAACCAGAACCGATTTCCCGTGCAATTAATTCGATTGCCAATGCTCGCGTCGCCGTTGCGACTGGAGCTTTTTGCAGCTTATATCGCTCAATCAAACGCAATGCCTCCTGAACGTCCCTCATTTCAGCAAGACTTTCTCCCAGCATTTGTCGCGCAGCCTCTTGAACATCTGGTGTGGCGAGTATCTCCTCTGGAACCTCAAAAGCGCGGTTGAATCGCTCGATTGCTTCTCTATTTCCATCTTGCAAGATGCGCAGAAGTGCCGACTTGGTCTCTTCACTGATTTTCGCTTTGTGACAGCTGTACGCCCTCATTACATCCAAGATATTCATGGCACCCTCATAATTGTCGGTGGCCAGCTCGCGCACCACCGCCTTCTTCACAAGGGCTCCGAAACGGCTTTCCGGGACACGCAGTTTGTCACAAATATACTTTGCGCCGTGAACGTCTTTCTCGTCTAAAAGTGTTGCAATTCTTTCTGTCGCCGCAAAAATCACCTCATCTGATTGCATGAATCTTCTCGGTAAAAAATCCCGCGCTACCCCTGTGGCGATTTTCTGCGCTCGCTCGACATCACCATTCGCAATATTTTTTACGACCGCCTGGCAAAGCATCCGCTCAACCTCACCGCGATATACGTCACGAGTTCCATCGTATATTCTCAAAAATCCGTCTACGTCACCGCTATCCAAGGATGCTTGCATGCGAGTCTTTGTCGCTTCTGCTTTTGCGGACCGGACATCCGACGGCTGCATGAACCCAATAAGCCGTTCGGTAGGTTCGTCAGCCAAAAGACTTTTCAGGAGTCCTGTTTTTAACGCCGCCCTGCCATCCTTCGAAGAAAGAAATTCTTTCAACGTCGCTTCTATTCGGTGTTCATGAATATAGTGTCCAGATTTCTGGCTTGATGCTGCTCGCAGGGCTTCAAGTGTGTCTACCGCAACGGCAACGTGACCAGCATGCAATTCACGTATGAGAGCTTGGTTGGCGGCATTGAGCACCTTTTGGGTAAACGTACCTGGGTAATCCTTCGCCCACATCAACATGCGAGCGGCAAGAGGAGCGTCTGTATCCAATGTTCCCGCAAATGCATCTGTCAGTGCCTCTCCATACTCGGCATCCGATGGTTTGCAGCGCTTTAGAATGGTACCGAGACGCTCCATGTCCATTTCTCGGCACGCATTTCCGATGGCGATTTTTATCGCATCCTTATTTGAAGCATTCTGCTCAAGCTTTTGGTCGAAAGTATCGACGTTTTTTGGTTCGCTTGGTTTAATTTTTTCTCCCATACAAAATTTCTAGCGCGTGGTGTTACTGTTGTTTTTCTGCGACCTTACCTGTGCGGCTCGAACGCTCCGGAATATCTTCTCACGAGTACTGAGATCAGCGTCGATGAAAATGCCAGACTTTTTCAGGAAGGCTGAATACTTTGGATCTGCGTCAAGCATCGCCTTGAATTTGGCAACTGCCCCATAAAACGACGGATTGTCGACACTGAACTGATTGACTGCTAACTCTTTCTCGAAGACTCCGCCTCCGGCATACAACGGGGACATGTGCGACAAGAATTCCGTTACGAGGAGGCCAAGACGGATATCGACGGCTGGCCGTTCGCCGCCAGTCCCCTTGGCGGTCATGACGCGCCAGTCGCGTAATCCCCCCCCCCTATAAAACGGAATGGCACGACGGTCGAGGCGTTTGTGACGTCGTGTACCCTGACATAGCGTTCTCCACCTTTTGCGGAATACAGCTCCTCCTGAAACGCGGCGAACTCCTTGGCAAATCGCTGAACGACGAAATCGTTCACCTCCTTTTGTGTATTTCCATCGAGGTCGAAATATCGCATGTGGGCGAGTTCGTGGATACATGCCGACCAAAAAAGATCAGGATCGGTTTCCAACTCTGTCATTGCTGACTTACCGAAATAAATGACTTCATCGCGGACATTGTATGCGCCATGAAGATTCTTGATTTTAGGGGAGACGATGATGCGGATGCACTTGCCGCGCAGCGTGACAATATCGAGGCCACCCTTATAATCCCGAGTGTGCTCACCCACGGTGACGCGAATGCCATCAAGCAGATTTTGATATTTTGGCTCAGGAAGCGGATCTGGCCTTGATCCTTCTTTTACTTCGACCACCAGCTTCTCCGCATGGTCTTCCTTTTCTCTGGCAAACTGCCGAAATTCTCCGTGTTGGCGTGCATAACTCCCTTCAGGCATATGCCAATCATGCTAACACAAAATCTCCATTCCTCGAACTGTCTTGTGCGGTTATGTGTCTCAGGTCATTTTCGTAAACTTGCATGACTCACGCACGGCTCTGCGCGAGATGTTCGGCCGGGACGCGGTTGTCGAGCAGGAGTCGAAGCTATTCGACGATATGGTCATCGTCGCACCGCTCTCTCGCATAACGAAAACCCGCACTCCATGAGGAATGCGGGTTTTCTTGGTCACCCCCTGTCCCGGTCTGTAGGAGCAGGTCGTGATGGTTCTGCGCTCCGGTCTCGCTTGAGGCCTTTAAAGGTGCTTTGAGACACCATTCTGTATGCTCCCGAACCCTGTCCCGGTCGCATAGAACTGGAGACTAAGATTGATTAGCTCCCCTCCCTCATCCTCCTTTCCCTCATCTGTTCCTCCGTGGTACCATTTTTCCGTATTTACGCCTTGTATGCCCGAATCAACAGCCTGTCTTAACGCCCGCGTATCGCTCGAAGAAATCCGCTCCTTGAAGCGGGATTTTGCCGCTTTCTATGACCTCGCCGTTTCTTCCGGAAAGCAGGACGAGATCGAAAGGGCGCAGGGACTGAAGCGTGATCTCGAAATAAAAACCAAAGCGCTCCAAGAAACCCTCGCTATCGTGGAGGCCGAGCGCCTTTTCGATCTCAGGCGACAGTATGAGGCGCAGACGGCACTCCTGCGAAAAGCGGGCTTGATTGAGACAAGAAGAGAGGCGGACACTGGAGGGGTTGAACGGGAGATATCCTTCATGACTGGCATCGATGGCAAGACGTACACCATGCCGTCCTATGAGACGATCGTCTCCCGCTTGGCCGAAAGAAAGGAGCTCATCGAAACCAAGGCCGACCAGGGCTTCAAGAAGCTCCTCCTCGTTCCTTTTGGCATGAGGCTTGATGCCATGCTCGCCAAATTCAAAGCCTACCTCCTAGAATATAAGAAGGCCTACGACATGGCGCACAAAAATGATACGCCGCACGGCACCTTTTCCCTCGACGAAAACCAGCCTGTCTGGGTATGGGGAGACGGATATAATGGAGCAGATGCAAATGGTATCCTCGTCTACGATCCCGTTTCTTTCGATGGAAGCCATGCCGGAGCCACGAAAGCGCAGGTGCTAGAGCGGCAAAATGCAGACCAAGACACGGCTGCCGGATGGCGCGTGCTCTTACTCCAAGGAGGAGGGAGCACAAAAGGATACAAGGGTATTCCAAGGAGTGGGAATGGCCAGATTGAAGGAGTGCAACATCAACGAAACGACATTGAGACGGGAAAGAGTCCGAGGGAATACCTCGCGGATCAGCGGACGGTGTCGGGAGATCCGGACTCTCCCTATCGCGGTGAGTCCGGTATGACGCCCGAGGAGTGGATTGTGATGTTTATGGCACACCTCGAAGAAACAGGAAAGCCAATAGACGACTATCAGAGCGGCAAAGAATCCATCGCCTATATGACCGGTGCGTACTTCACATCTTCCGACGACGTCCCGCGCGCCTACTGGGGCCGGGATGCTCGGCTGGCCGTCATGGGCAGGAACAACCCCGGCGATGTCGTCAAGGACATCGGTGTCCGTTCCGCGGTGAGAGTGTAGTCTTGGCCTTTGATCCTTATTCTTTCCTTTCACCTTTGTCTTTGCACGGACTGGAGGAGGAATATAATGGTCGACGGGCACGAGGAAAGACGGGTGTTTTAGAGCGCGCGATTGTGCGGCGAAAAGTCACCCGCGTTGGGGCGGGCTCAAAACTAAAAATAGTCACGGGAATTCCGTGATTATTTTTAGCTTGCTCTACGTTCTTGTTATCGTACAAAGTTCCTCCACATCTTTTTCAAGGTTCTGGAAGGAGTAATCAATGATTCCTTTTTCCACTTCTTCCGAAGAGAAAACTTTATGCAGGTCGGGTTCTGAAGAAAATGAGCCCACAGGCTTTCCGCCCTCCTCAAGCGTTCCAGCGAACAAATAGTCACAATCTTCTACCCTGAAGTTCGTTTTTTGATTTACTACAAGTTCTGGCGATACTTTCGTGCGAAGAGACTGGTTGCCTTTACGGATGCGAACGTTACTGCCGTCCTCAAGCGACACCTCGACAGTTGTGTACAGCTCTGGAGGCCTTGTGTCACCCTTTTGTTCTGTTGGCTCTCCACCAACCGCTTCAAGGATTGGCGTTTCAACGTGGAGTGGCCGTGGGACGCGTGGGGACAAATACCCGATTCTTTTTGGGGTTATGGGTTTCGCACCTTTCAAGTTCGGCGGAGCATCGAGAAGGTGGAAGTGATCAAAAATCGCTTTGACCTTGGCTCGATCTGCTTGATCCACCTGTTTGAGATAGATATCAATTTTTAACTTTATCCATTCCGAAAATGATTCAACCTGGAACGCTTCATTCTGTTTTTGTAGACGATCCTTGAATCCCTGCATCCAGTTAGCGATTTCGTCAGGTGCAAGTGTTGAAGATGAAAGTGTGAGTGGCTCACCGGAGGAGGTGATAGTGTCACTATTAATATCAAATCGCAATGCATCAGCCGGAATTTCATCAGCTGGCTTATTGCCATTATTGAAGCAATCATGAACTGCTCTTACTGCATTTGCTAAGCGCCAAAGCGTTCCGTGATTTCCGTCCGTACTATCCGCAATCAGCAGATCCTCAGCCACTACCACACGACCATCAGGGAGTGTTTGTTTTTCGTCATCAGCGAACTCGTGCCTGATGTACGCCGGTGCCAGTTCCTTCTCTGCGATTGGAATATGCCCATTCTCATCAAGTAACGCAGCAATCATGAATTCGTATTCTTCAGGGGAAGAATTTGATTGCTCAAAATAATCTACGGAAATTTCTGCAACTTCCGCCCGCATGGCAGCATCTAATGGTCGGCGATTCGGATAGCGTAAACCAGCTGGATTAGTCGTCAATATTGCGCCCGATCCTTCTAAAACGCGATGGTTAGCAAGTTTATATCCAGGCTTTAGCTCGCCCATCTCCTTAATTATTGAGTATGCCTTGTCACCGATACGGCCAAATTCATCCAATCGAACAATTCTTCCCGTTGAATGCGTCGGCTTCCCTTGGCGGGAATCGTCGAATCCCGTATAAGCTTTGACGAAAGCACCATATTCCTTGTAACTCCCTCCTGTTACAGGATCAATCGCCAGGTCCTCGACAAGGTGTTTCTCACTCGTCGATACATCACAGGCGACCTTCACCGGCAAGTTCCCTGTTAGCTCAATAGCGGCTGCATTTGCTTGAAATGATTTTCCCGTCCTACTTTCTCCTACTAGTAATGGCCACCTACCGTTTTGCAGTTGTTCTACAATTCGACTATGGATTCTTTCCCTACTTGGCATCCACACGAATCCATCTTTTAATTGGTCACGATACTTCGTGAGCGTCTCGAATTGAAATGCCGCTGCCGCATCCGTGTTTTCCGAAGTATGTGGAACTTTTTCTAAATTGACTGCCTTCAAATTTTCTCGCTGTGTCTTCAACGCTAGTAATCTCCCGGCCAGTCGTTCTGCTTTTGATCTTGCCGACGAAATATGCGATTTCCCTTCGATGGTTCTCAAAAAGAGCGCCTGCTCCACCTGTTGGAATTTTTTTTCTAATTTTCCAATCTGCTCATTCAGATGCTTCCATGTTTTTCCGAGATCAGACATCCGGTACGATTTTGCGTCTACTCGTGCTTCGGCGTACGTCTTTGAGAAAAGATCTTTAGTCGGCTGGTCTTCAGAGAGAACTCTGATCTCCATCATCAAGTCCGGATTAGCCCGGAAGGAATCGTTGCCTTCGCCCTTTTTCTTATTGCTCTGCGCGGTATAAGCCTGCTTGTCTGTCACATGAGCCATTATCTTCTCGTACAAAATGTCGGCCTTTTCCCGCGTGCTACGCGAAGCATAATACGCTCGAATCTCTCCCTCGGATTCCTCATCCGACTCACCGACATCCTTGGCAAGGATCGCATTTTCAATATAGCGCAAAATGCCAGACGCTCTCTTTTGTCCCTCCCGACTTGGCTCTCTGCCGTGAAATCCTTCCTTCATCATAAATAGTGCTGAATTTTTAATAAAGGATACTAAATACGCTTGAATTCAGCAATCACACTGTCGATTAGTGCTCTAGCGCTTTCTCTCGAGCGAGCCGGGAAGAGACGCACCGCCTCGGCAACGAGATGCTTCGCGACGATGGCTGGCAAGTCGTTAATGTCCTTCGCGGTGTCCCCTCGGCTGTGCGGCGTGCTGTAAATCTCTGGTACCGCACGGGCGGTGTCCGTGAGCCCGACTCCAACGATAACCGTACCAAGCTTCCCAAGTGCCTCAGCATATTCCTGCACCCTTGCTGGATCGTCCGGCCCGCCGTCCGAGCAGGCGACGATGAGCCTCAGACGATGCTGTATCTTTCCGCTCTTTTCGGCCTGCGCCTGTTCTTCCTGAATTTGTCCGTAAATATGGTTGAGTGCTGCAACATCCCCGTTGCCACCTCCTTGATTGCCAAGACTGTGCCAGAGACGTACCTTGTCCTCCGCTAAAAATTTGCCGGATAACGGCTTGTCAAGGTCAATCTCGTCCTCAGCCGAACCACGAAAAGAAATCCCCTGAGTTCTCACGGATAAAGATTCACCGCTCGGTATGCCAGCTCGCTCAAGCGCACGCTCAAAGCGGTGGAGCGAGGAGAAAATGAGATACTCCGCTCGTCGCTGTATGGTCCAGAGTTCCTCTCCCTCAACCGTTGAACTCATACTGCCGGACTTGTCCCCAATCATGTAGAGGTCGAAGCCACCAATAGTCGGCTCCTGTACTACGTCGATCTGGATCTTCTCCCGTGAAGCCGGATCGCTGTCGCCGGAAACGGTGCCTATCTTGTGACGCACAAGCTCCTCGATACCTTCACCGCCTTCGCTCTTACGTACTGGGCCGCCGTAGGCCTCAACCGACACTTTTCTCGACTCAACAATGGCGTTAAACAGACTCGAAAGCACATCAACAACTCGCCTGCCGTTCGGAAGACGAGTGTCTTCGGCTACGGCTATTTCTTTGACGATTTGTCGCGCTTCCTTCATCTCAATGCCAGTCGCTTTGGCTAATTCACGTTCCTCTTTGGTATAGCTGAGTTGTTCCTTTCGTTCAGCCAACTTTTTTCGGAGCGCCTCAAGTTGCTCGTCAGTAATACTTTGTGCTTCCTGTTCGCCATAGTCGCCAGGAACTTTCTGATTTGGACTTTTCTGCTGCTCCTCTTCAAGATTTGGATCACCGGGAGGGGTGGCGTCGACGCGCGTCCATTGACCTGTTTTGTCATCGAACACCTCGCTCCAGGCGTGCCCTGTGCCAGAATTGATCTCCGAACTGCCGCGAGCATTTTTGCCTTTTACACTATGGCCGATGACATGGCGGACGGGAATCTTCAACTGGGCGCAGAGCGCGGCAAAATAGGTATTCGCGACGTCGCAATCCGCCTTGCGTCGCTCATCAATAGCACCAAAATAGCCCTTAGCATCGGAGTCGTACACTGCATTAAAAGAGCTGTCGTTTGAGTACGCTAAATGACGACGCGTATAAGCGGCGAGCGCTCTTGCCTTGGCGACTGAGCTTTTTTTGCTAGAACGGATGACCTCAATTTCACGTGCAGTGTCCTCCGAAAACTGAGCTGGCATCTCTGGTACGCTAACCTTAGCGCGGTCAACAGGTCCGTAGGCTTTTTCCGGAACAGGCGACAATGCAATATTTACCTCGACCACGCCCTCACCCTGTACCATGATCACGAGGTCACCATTTTGATCTTGCCGTAAAAAATATTGGCCCATGCAATCAATTCCAGACACGCCATGCGTGTAGGGCGTCGGAATGTTCACCCATTGGTTCGCGACCACCTGAGAACGGATCTTGAGGTTGAGTAAGCCTTTCTTCGGGTCTTCTTTCTCGCACTTTGGTACAAAGTGCACTTCTTTATACTCGTAGGAAGGCTCGACCCAGGTATTGCGGCTTGCGTCCCACACAGATAGCGACTGTTCACGGTAATACCCTCCGTATGCCGGAAAAATTGACCAAAGTGCCGGGGCACGCTCGCCTTCCTTGAGTCGCTCCATTTCGTCCATGCCTGGTTTACTCTCGTTCCTCCGACCAGGGGGATTTTTCGGTGCTTCTTTTAGCTGTTCTTGTCGGATTCTTTTTGTGTCCTCGTCCATCAAATTGCCCTCACGCTTGTCGAGCGCGCGACGACCGGCGAGATAGCCCTCAAGACGCGTATCCAGGCGATTCAGTTTTACCTCCCATGACTGCGTTTCTGAAGTCAGGATATCCAAATCTCCGAAGGCTTTCAAATCGGCGAGTTTCTTTTGATTCTCTTCGAACTTTGTTTGATATGCGCGACCACGTAGCTCAAAGAGGATTGCGAGGTACGCATCGGCGACACGAGGGGAAAACGCGCCGCTTCGGCTTTCCGCAGCATCAAACAGACGGATCATTTCCTCATCTTTCTCAGTATCAGAGAGAGATGAATGCTTGATGGCGTCAACATCTTCAAATAGCTGGTAAAAGCTCGAAAATTTGCGTGTGCGTAGCTGCTTACGTACGTCCATGAACGTCTCCACGGTCGCGAGTGCAGCGGATGCGTACTCGAAGCTCTCACCCGAAAGGGCAGCCTCGTGTGACCGCTCGACAATGCTTGTCGCGCGAGACGTTTCATTCGTTTTCTGCGTTTCAACTGGCGGCCTAAATCCTTCCGGTTTGCGTCTCATAATAAGGTAAAATCATCTGGCTGTATCGCGGTGAAGTGCCAGTACAATGCGTTGAGTTTATCGGGTTTTTCGTGGTTCTGCATAAGCTCGCGTAGCTTGCTATGTTCGACGCCTGAGTCCTTTGAAAGACACGGGCTCGGTTACGACGGTTAAGCCGTTTCCCGCCCGGAAAAATCTCGACACCGACTCTCCGGCACAAAAACAAAGGTGAAAGGAAAGAATAAGGATCAAAGGCCAAGACTACACTCTCACCGCGGAACGAACACCGATGTACTCGTTCGCATCGTCAGGGACGTGCCTGCGCACGAGGGACGGCCGACCGTCCCGGCTCCAGTAGGCGTGCGGGACGTGGTCGGAAGCGGCGAAGTACGCACCGGTCATATACGCGATGGATTCTTTGCCGCTATGATAATCATCTATTGTCTTTCCCGTTTCCTCAAGGTGTGCCATGAACATCACGATCCACTCCTCGGGCGTCATGCCGGACTCACTGCGATAGGGAGAGTCCGGATCTCCCGACATTGTCCGCTGATCCGCGAGGTATTCCCTCGGACTCTTTCCCGCCTCAATGTCGTTTCGTTGATGTTGCACTCCTTCAATCTGGCCATTCCCACTCCTTGGAATACCCTTGTATCCTTTTGTGCTCCCTCCTCCTTGGAGTAA